>Ga0335077_10000107_pt1 | contig 81896 bp, 76 predicted proteins | sample Lox_Sample_31_FD_207151 | JGI IMG/M metagenome (GOLD analysis project Ga0335077, IMG submission 207151) | Soil microbial communities from Loxahatchee National Wildlife Refuge, Florida, United States - Lox_Sample_3.1 | ecosystem: Environmental > Terrestrial > Soil > Wetlands | place: USA... | reverse complement strand
GGCCATCAGCCTGCTGCGCATGGACGGCCGCACCAACATCGCAGCCGCCAACCGCCACCACGCCCGTGACCCGCAGCGGACGTTAAAGCTGTTCCAGACCGCATAAGCGACTTTGCCGGGTCCCTGGCCATGAGGGCCGGGAATCGGCGGAGGATGCTCTGGAGACGCTGCGGGAACACACGTGCAGTTGCCCCGATCATCCGGTTGGCGCCCTGTGGGTGGCCCATCGCCACATGAGGGATCCGGTGCCCGCGGTCCGGATCGCGTCGCTCGTGCTCGCCTCGGAGGCGCTGTGGTGGCTGGGGCATTTTGAGGATGCGCGGAGGGCCGCCCAGGCGGCGGCCGAAGCTGATCCGGCGTCTGCCCAGGCGCTGTGGCGCCTCGCGGTCGCGCTGTACCGCCTGGGCCGGTTCGAGGAGGCGGGTGGACACCTCGATGACCTTCTGGAAGCGGCTAGCCGGTTCGCTCCTGCGTGGGCGCTTCGCGGCCAGGTCAGGGTCTGGCTCGACGCGGGCAACCCTGGGGCGGGGCGGGCCGACTTTGCCGCTGCGGCGGCGCTGACCTCCGGTCCGGGCACCTGGGTGGTGCCGTACCGGATGGCGGGTGCTGACTTCCAGGCGCAGGCTGATGCACAGATCAGGGTTCATGACTCCGAGACGGGCGGTTCCTCCGGCGGCCCGGTGGACGTGGTGTTGCTGCCGGACAAGTCGCGGGTCGAGCGGGGGGTGGATCCGGATCGCCGGTGGCACCTGGAAGGGCCTAGTGCTGGGGGCGGCGATTCGGACAGTTTGTTTGGCGGGCTGGGCGGGGACTTCGCTGCGGGGGCACGCTCGCGAGCCTCCTTCGGGACGAGATTCGTTCTTTACCAGCGGAACATCGAGAACCTCTGCAAGGACCGAGCGGCTTTGTGCGAGGAGATCCGGAAGTCGGTGGCCGAGCTTTTCGACGCGGCTCTCGAGTCCCACGCGGCGATCGCGATCAAGGGTGCGCCTGAGCAGCACGCCGAGGGGGCAAACGTCCCGGGGGATGAGGACGGCTAGCTCCACCAGGCCGTGCTGAAGCTCCCGGTCAGATCGAGTTTCAGTTTCAAGGTGGCGGCCAGTCCGTGATCGACGCAGAGGGCGGCGCAGCTGCGCCCGCCAGGGCTGGGTTCCGGCCACCTACTCGGGCGGCAGCGCTCGCGCTGCCCTGGTGGGTCACCCCGGAGCCGAAATCTCCGCTGGTGATCTCCCCATTTGCCGCAGCACCTAGCGGGTGCCGCACCTAGCGGGCAAATCACCGTGGCCAGCGGCGAGTAGCGGCGCATTCCGTTCGTCCTAATCACTTCCAGTTTCCTCCAGCCCGGCAGCCAGGACAGCCTGGAGCCGATGATGTCCGAGATCGTCCGCAAGGTGCTGGATGAGGAGCCGGCCCCCGCGGTGATCGACAGTGCCAAGCTGCTGCGGGACTTCACCGATGAGCTGCGGCTGCGCGCCGGGCTGTTCGACCCTGACCGGCAGGATTGCCCGCACCGATACGGTGCTGCTGCGGGGCGAGTACGGGCCCGGGGAACTGAGCGTTGGAACTGAGTTCTCCCTGGCTGATGCCATCCTCCAACTGGAGGACGAGTCCCGCGAGCCGGTCGGCCGGCGGTCGGTGCGGGCCGTAAAGCCGCGCGGCGGACGGCACGCGCCCGGCAGGCATACCCCCCAGATCGGCACCGACGGCATCGCGATCTTCCCGCGCATAGAGTCCCTCGTCCCGGCTGAGACGGGCAGCTGGTCATCTCCTACATCCAGACCGGCGACGTCGACATGGACGTCCTGGCCACCACTGTCCGCCATAACCTCGCCATTTCCCAGGTTCGCCGTGTCGTCATCGACAGCTCGGCCGAGCAGGTCCTCGCGACCCGGGAATGGGACCGCTTCCCCGCCTACATGCGAAGCCTCGTGGCCTTCGCCCGCTCAGTCGGCAGCTCCCTGCTGGTCACCAGCGAGACCACGGCCACCGGGCTTGCCGCTCAGTCGATGGAACGGCTCATGTTCTTGTTCGACAACGTCATCGACCTGCGCTACATAGAGCAGGAATCGGGGCTGGGCCGGGCGCTCAACGTCGTCAAGATGCGCAACGGCGCCCACCAGATGACCCTCAACAGCGTCACTATCACCAGCCACGGCCTCCAGGTCGGTGGCGTCCTCAAAGGAGTCACCGGACGGCTCGGCTGGAGCGCCCTGCGAGCGCAGGACCCGCCGGGCCTGCACAGCTCCGCCGCCCCGAGATTAGTGAGGTCCTCCTGGCCGGCTGCGCCGGGCCTTCCAGCCGAGGCTAGGCAAGCCAGGCAGGCCGGCCGGCCACGCTGCCGGGCCGGCTGATGGCTACGGGAGCCGTTGCCCGGCCAGCCGGGCCCGCTCCAGCTCGGTGATCTGGCGGTCGCGGTGGGCACGAGCGGCCACATGGTCCATCTCACCGTCGCCTCCCCGCCGCTCGCGCAGCGGGCCGACATCACCCTCCCGTCACCGGCCTGCCGCCACTCCCGCTCGGGCTGATCTGGTGCACCACCCACGAGAACGCCCGTATCCGCGCACTCGCGCAGACAGCTGTCACGATGTCATCGCGGTGACGGAGCAACAGGCCGGGCCGCGCGGCGGCGAGGGCAGCGACGGCCAGCCCGCCGCTAACCTGGCCGGGCCCGGCCGCTCAGGTCCGGGCACGGGCCGGGGCCGGGGAATCCGGCGCCTGAGCGGTCCTGGGCGCGGCGCCCTCCCGCTTGACGAAGTCCTTGCTGCGTATCAGCAGCAGCGCGCAGACCCCGCCCACCAGCGCCAGGGCCGCCGTGATGTAAAGCAGGTCGCCCAGGCCGGAGGCGAAGCTGGACCGTAGCGCGAGCGCTGTGGCCCCCCGGTCCGCGGCGGGCAGGGACGCCAGCACGCGCCCGACCGATCCCTGCCGGACAGCTGCCGCGATCATCGCGGCCGAGCCCGCCAGCGGCCGGGGCAGCGCTGCCGCCAGGTGTGACTGCATGGCTGAGACGAATATCGAGCCGAGTGCGGCGATGCCGGTGGCGATGCCGATCTGGCGGAACGTCGCGTTAGTCCCGGATGCCATGCCCGCCTGGTGCGGCGGCACGACGCCGATGGCGGTGGAGGCCAGCGGCGGGTTGACCAGGCCGGAGCCGAGCCCGGCGATGATGAACCCGGGGACCAGGTACGTCCAGGAGCTGGTGCCGGTCAGCCCGGCCATCACGACCAGCCCGATGCCGACCAGCAGCAGGCCCGGCCCGATGAGCCAGCGGACCGGCATGTACTCGCTCAGCCGCCCGGCTGCGGTCGCGGTGACCAGCGTGGCCAGCGTGATGACCGACACCCGCAGGCCTGCTCCCAGGGCCGAGAACCCGAGGATGTCCTGCAGGTAGATCACCAGGTACAGCAGCACCGCGTACAGTGACCCGTTCATTGCGAACGCCGCGATGGAGCCGCCCGCGAACGTCGGGACCCGCAGCAGCCGGACGTCGAACATCGGGTTCGTGACCCTGGTCTCCGCCACCACGAACGCGGCCAGCAGCACGATGCCAACCGCGACGAAGCTGAGCACCCCCGTGTCCGTCCATGAGGTCTCGCTGGCCCGGATGAGCCCGTAGATGAGGCTGACCAGCCCGGCCGTGAGCAGCACGAACCCGGCCCAGTCGGGCGGAGCGGGCTGCGCCGAGCGGGACTCCTCGACCCGCCAGACGGTCACGGCCAGCGCGAATATGCCGATCGGGATGTTGACGAGGAAGATCCCGCGCCAGTCCCAGCCCGTGGTGATCAGGCCGCCGAGCACTGGCCCGGCCGCGGTGGCGATACCGGTGACCGCGCCCCAGATGCCGAACGCTGTGCCGCGGTCCTTGCCGCGGAAGCTGTGGCCGAGCAGCGCCAGCGAGGTGGCGAACACGATTGCCCCGCCGATGCCCTGGCCGCACCGGGACAGGATGATCATCAGCGGGCTCGCCGCCAGGCCGCACAGCAGCGACCCGAGAGTGAAGATCGTCAGCCCGATCGCGAACAGCCGCTTGCGCCCGTACCGGTCGGCCAGCACCCCCGAGGTGAGCAGCAGCGATGCAAGTGTCAGCGCGTACGCGTCCAGGGTCCACTGCACGTCACTGAAAGACGCGTGCAGCCCGGCCTGGATGGCCGGCTGGGCCACCACCACGATGGTGACGTCGAGCAGCAGCATGAAGGTGCCCGTGCAGACCGCTATCAGGGTCCACCACTTGTTGTCCATGGCCTTGATCCTCCTTGCGTGCCTTCCTCAGCTATCGTGCCTGGCCGGGGAATCAGGCTCCAACTCCCGGCACTGTTATGCCGGATCCTGACAGCTGAAGGGACCGAGGCGTGGAAACTATCAGCCTCGACGAGATGGACCGGCAGCTCGTCCATGCCCTCGTGATCGCACCCCGGGCGCCGTTCAGGCTGTTCGCCGATGTGATGGGGATCTCCGACCGGACCATCGCGCGGCGCTACCGGAAGCTCGTCTCGGCCTTCGGGCTGCGTGTCACCGGGGTCCTCAACGGCGAGCACCTCGGCTGGACGGACTGGTGTGTCCGGCTGCAGGTACGCACCGCTGAGCAGCGCGACGATCTCTTCCTGCGCGGCCTGCCGGGCAGCCGCCGGGTCACCCAGATCACCGCCCAGTCACTGCTGTGCCAGTACAGTCCGGTGGGGTGGGCCGGCATCACCAGCACGCTGTCACCCGGCCAGGTCACCGCGCTGCGGGCCAGCGGCGGGTACCCGGAGAACGTGCTGCGCGACCCCCGGCCCGCGCAGGACGTGGAAACCGAGCCGGTGTCCCTGCACCCCGGCGACCACCTGCTCCTGGCCGAGCTGGCCAGGGACGGCCGGGCATCCCACGCCGCGCTTGCCGTGGCCCTGCACTGGCACGGGTCGACCGTGCGCCGCCGCCACCACCGGCCACACGAACCTGATCGTCAGCGCCCGGTTCCGCGGTACGCGGCACATGTCCCACTACATCACCGCCCGGCTGGCCGGGCTGTCCGGCATCAGGTCCCTGGAGACCTCGCCCATCATCGGCAGGTTCAAGCAGGCCGGCCCCGCCACCCCCGGGCTCAGCGGCTGAGCGCCGCCCGGCACCTCCCGGTGCCGGCCTGCTGCCCATCCCGGTAGCCGCCGGCGCACCCACTGCCGGTGCACGCCGCCCCGGCCAGCCGGGTGCGCCAGCTGCGAAGTGCCGCCCAGGACGGGCCAGGCCGCTGCCTACTTGCCGTCTGCCTGGACCAGACGCTCGACGAGCTCATTGACGTTGCCCGTCTTGGGCAGGTTCCGCTCCACCAGCAGTTCGCTCAGCTGGGCCTTGGTCAGGCCCTCGTAGCGGGCCCGGGCCTTCTCGTGTGCCGCCCTGGCGCTCGCGCGCTCGATCCGGCGCGCCTCCTGGGCCAGTTCCTGCTCGGCCTGCCCGGCCTTCTCCGCCTGCTCGTCGGCTGACCGCTCGAACGATTCGGCCCGCTCGCGCACGACCTCACCAACCGACTCGGCCCGCTCGCGCACGACCTCACCGACCGACTCGGCCCGCTCCATGGCCGCACCCGACAGCGTGCCCACCGCATGCGCCCACTGGACGGCGAAGCTGCGGTTCATGTCCACGGCTCGCTGCACGAAGTCGAAGTAGCGCTCTACGGCGGGGACCAGATCAACCTGCGGCAGCTCAGGGAACCGGTCAGCCAGCTTCCCTACGCCCTGCTCCCAGAAGTCGGCGGCCTTTTCCGCCACCCCACTCGCCTGGCTGGCCGCCGCAGTGTATTGCCTCGTCATGTTCCGCATCTCACACCTCCAGGTGACCGATAAGATCTGCTAAGTATATCAAGCAACGATGCTTGCTTTATCCGACTGGCTACACACCGGCCAGATCAGCTGCTCCCTGAGCACACCGGCACGGGACGCCGGGCCGATCCCGCCGGGTCCGCTACCCGGAAACGCGGTACCAACTCATCGTTTTCCAGACTCGGCGGCATCGGCTTCGCCGTGGCCCAGCGGCCACTCCGGTCAGCCACGCCATGACCGGCGAGTCGAGTCCGGGCACCTGCGCAACAACCTGGAGCTGACCGCTGGAAACCTCTCCCAGCACCTTGGCGTGCTGGGAAGCGCCGGGCGCCGTCAGGATGAGTTGTCGTCCACCGAGTCAGCGGCGCCGTGCTGGTGGCTCCGGAAGATTGCGGCGATCTCCTGCCTGAGCCCGATCGAGGGGCCGCCGATCAGTTCGTACGAACGGGCGATCCCGGCCAGGAAGAACGTGCTCACCACGATTGCGATAGTGTTCACGGCCCCGGGGTTGATCGGGTGCACGATCACCTGGAAGCCACTGATCAGCTGAAACACGAACGCCACGAGCATGCCCGCCGGGATGAGCAGTTCACGCAGTGCGGGCCGGCTCACGTCGCGCTGCCGGATGAGCGACAGCAGCGCGCCGGCGACGAACACGATCCCCCCGATGGCCACCGCCACTGACGCCGGCCCGATCTTGTGCCCGGGGATCAGTGCAAACAGCGACACGGCCAGCGCGTTGGTGAACGAAGTGAGTGCCGCCGCCGCACGCATCCGGTGCAGCTGTGCCCCGGCCTCAGCCCGGGCGAGCCGCTCGGACGCTACCGAGATGGCTACGAACAGCAGCCCGATCAGCGCGCCAGCCACGCTGCAGCTGGCTACGAAGAAGTCATGGGTGTTTTCGGGGACCACCGGATGATCCTTCCAGCCGGGCATCCGCGGGTCAGCACCGGCCAGCCTGTAGTGACACCAGCACGGGGCCGGCATGTGAGCACGACCGGCTGGGCAGATGTTAAGCAGGCCAGCCGCGCGGCAGCGTGAGCGGGAGTGGCAGCGGGCCCGCGACGGCTTGCGCAGCGCCGGAAGGAAACGACCCGGACGCTGGCCGGCTGACAATGCTCGCTGAGCTGAGCGGCCCGATCACGTGGCCCGGGAACCGAGGAGGTGGTCCCGGTGGCCGGGATCCCGGATGAGGCCGCCCACGAGGCGCCGAGTGTGCCGGTGGCACTCGCGTCCAGCCGGATAGAGGCGGAGCTGATCGCTGGCATGCTGCGCAACAACGGCCTGAGGGCGGTGGTGTCGGCGGACGACGCCGGCGGGCAGGAGCCACCGCTGCAGATCCAGGGTGTTCGCGTCCTGGTCCCTCCCGCCGACGAAGCCCTGGCCCGCCAGCTGCTGGCCGACGCCGATGCCGATGACGCCCCCTCGTAGGCCAGTCAGCCCGGCGGCTGGTGACCGGGACCAGCGCGGTCAGCCACCCGTCATGCCGCGTGGAAGCTGGCCGTGGCCAGCACGGTGCCGTCCGTGCTGACCAGCCGCGCGCCGGTGAGCTGGCCGGGGGTCTGCGGGGCCGGGCTGCCCCAGTACCCGTGGCCATCGGTCAGCCGGAACGAGCCGACGGTCGTGACGTGCCCACCCGCGCTTACCACCTGGCAGACCACCGTGCCGTTGCCCGCGGGCATGTCCACGGACATGTACACCCAGCGCGGGCTGCCCCGGTACAGGAAAATCTTCCCCACCGCCTGGTGGCTGGCGGACAGCAGCGTGCCGGAGTTCAGCTGCGTGCTGGCCGAAGACGAGGTGCCGCCACGCAGCCCCCAGCCGCCCAGGCCGCCCGCCACCACCGCCAGGACTACGGCCGCCACGGCCAGCATCCGCCGGGTCCGGCCGGCGTACCACTTCTGGCCGGGCGCCGCCGGGGCGGCTGCCGCCGGGGCGGCAGGCCTCCGGCCGGCGTGCGTCATCCGGTGGCGCCAGCTGGCCCGGCTGGCCGGGCCCGGGGCGGGCGCGGCCAGGCCGATCCGTTCCATCACCCGGGTCTCGAATCCGGCCGGGGGTTCCCTGGCCGGCAGCAGCCCGACCAGTCCCTCGCCGGTCATGGTGAGCTGGCGGACAGTCTCGCGGCACGCATCGCAGTGGTCCAGGTGGGCCAGCGCGCCCGCCCGCTCGCGCCCGGTCAGCACCCCGAGCGCAAGCTCGGCGGCCACGTCCGAGAATTCCCGGCAGTTCATCTCGTTCCGCTCACTCATTACCGGCCTCCTCCGGGAGGTAGGCGGCCCGCAGCTTCTGCATCCCGTCCCTGATCCGGGTCTTCGCGGTGCCCAGCGGGACTCCCTCGGTGTCCGCGATCTGCTGCGCGGTCATGCCGTAGATCCCGGCCATGGCCACCGCACGGGCTTGCGGTCCCGGCAGCTGGGCCAGCGTGCGGCGCAGCCCCGCGGCGTTGTCGTGCGCCACGGCGAGCCGTTCCGGCGTGTCCGTCACCGCGGTGAGGATAGCGGGCAGCTCGTCCGGGTCCACCGGCGCCGACGTGCGCGCCCGGACCACATCCACGGCCAGGTTATGGGTGATCGTGTTCAGCCAGGCGCGGACCGTGCCGCGCCGTGAGTCAAACACCTGGGCGTGCCGCCAGGCCTGTTCGAAGGCCTGCTGGGCGACATCCTCCGCCGTCGTGGGGTTGCCGAGCACCGCTATAGCGACGCCGAAGACCTGCCGCTGGAAGCGGCGCACGAACGCCAGCGACAGTTCGGCGTCGCCTGCGCCCAGGCCCGCGAGCAGTGTCTCGTCCGGTAGCTGGTCAGCCGAGGTCCCGATGTGCACACAGTACCTACGGCGGACAGCCCGAAAAGGATTGGACCCTGGGATACCGGGCCCATCCTTCTCGGGCTGGCACCGGGCCGGCGCACGCCCACCCGGCTGGCTAGCGCCGGGCCGGACTCGAAGCTGAGCGGGCCGTCAGCATGACGGTGGTGGCGGCGGCGAGCACGGCGGCGGCGGAAAACTCCACGCCCAGTGACGTGGTGGCGTACGGCACGGCCAGGCTCTCCTGATAGCCGAACAGGCCGATGCCCGCGCTGAGCAGCAGCCCGGCCGCGGTCGCCGCCATCAGCACGGCCCCGCCGGCCAGCAGCACGAGCCGCCGGGTCACGACGAGCAGCAGCGCCAGCGCGATGCTCCCGATGGCCTGGAGCAGGAACAGCGGGCCGATCACGGCGATGGACCGGTAGCCATCGGACCACAGCTGCAGGTGGATCACGCCGGACCACACCATCAGCGCGCCACCCAGGAGGGCCAGCAGGCTGACCGCCCACCGTGCCGTGGGCGACTTCAGCCGCCGGGGACCGCGGGCCAGCAGCCGGCCGGACCGGTGCGCCAGGCTGCCCGGGTGGGTGGGGACGGGCGCGGGGCGGGCCGTGCTTACCTGATCGATGTTCATGGTGGTTTCTCCTTCTGAGAGGTCAGGTTTCCGGCCGCGCCGCTGCGCGGCCAGCCGCGCCTGCGCTGCGGGTCAGGAACGTGGTCACTGCCGCGCTCAGCCCCAGCTGCCACCGGCGCTGGAGCCACCCGACGCGGGCGCCAGCGAGGCCGGGGCGCTCGCCGCCGTGTCGGTCGCCGTGATCTTCGTCCCGGCCGGGGCGACCAGCCACCACTTGGCGCCGAACCCGTCGTTGCCCTGCCCGCTGGTCTGCCCCGGGCCGGAGTCACCGGCGAACGTGTACAGCGGGTGACCGTCATAGGTCACCTGCTTGGTCCCGTCCGAGCGGGTGATGGTGCCCAGATCAGCGGCCTTGGCGCCGCCGGCCGCGGTCAGCTTGCCGTGCGCCAGCACCGCCGGCCAGGCCCCGGAACAGGCACCGGAGCAGTTGGACCTGTTCATGCCATCGGCGGTCCACAGGTACACGGTGCGCCCGGACGCGGTGGTCAGGAACGCCCCGGCCGAGCCGGCGTGCGCCGCGATGACCGTCCCGGTCGCCGACGCGTTCGAGGTGCCCCCAGCGGTGCCGCCGTGAGCCGGGGCCGGGCCGGCCGTCGACCCGGCCGCACTGCCGCACGCCGCGGCCAGCAGCCCCGCGGCCACCGGAACCCCCAGCTTGACCGGCACCGGAAGCGATGCCAGCAGTGACTTGCCCATCTTTACCATCTCCTGTCCCGGGCGGCGGCGATCCGTGCGCCTGATTCCGCCCCGCGTCATTTGCTTGCCGGGACTAAGTACGGGCGGGATGCCAGGAGGGATTGGACGGCCAGCGTGAAGTAGGTCACCCCGGCCGGGTCAGCTTCCGATGCTCATCCGCCAGACTGAGGAGTCCCCCATGGCGGCCATGTTGATCAGCCCGGTGTTCTCCCGGGCGCCGTTGGCGTAGCGGATGGCCAGCAGGACGTATGTGCTGTCCACCGGGCTGGGGGTGAATGTCGCGGTGGCCAGCCCGGCTCGTGCGTCGGCCGAGTAGGCCAGGTCGGCCGTGCTGATGTGGGCAGGCGGGTCGTACTGGGCCACCGCCCGCAGGCCCTGGATGTTACCCTCGGCCAGCGCTTTCAGGTAGCAGCGGACCAGCCCGGCCTGGGCGGCGGTGGACTGGCCCCGGTCCCGCAGTGGCCACGAGCAGGACGGCGTCCGCCGGGACTGGTAGGCCGCCCACGCGGCGTTCATCCCCCAGGCCGCTCCGGCTGCGATCAGGATGATGCAGGCCGTCCTGACCGCCGGGGTGCGCCACCTGGCGTTTGGCATGCCCTCAGTATGGCCCGCGGTCCCGGCTGGGCCGGCCAGCCCGCTGAGCCCGCGCCGCTGGCCGGCCCGGGACACGGCAGGAGCCCCGGCCCACTACGGGACCGGGGCTCCGCCAGCTGGGGTCAGCTAGCACCCCCGGGGGGTCAGCACCCGTCGTAGGCGGCCCAGGCCGAGGCGCCCGACTGGGCGTACTCCTTGGCGAACGCCGCGTTCTGCTGGGCGACGGACGCGTTCTCGGGCAGCCCGGAGAAGCCGAGGCTCTGCCAGGTGGACGGCAGGAAGCCGTACAGGCCACCCGCACCGCTGGACGGGTTGACCGCCGACGCGTTCCCGCCGCTCTCGGCCTGGATCACGCAGCTCTGGAAGCTGCCCGGTGCACCGCTGTAGCTGGCCGGGGCCGATGTGGTCACCGGCGCGCTGGCCGGGGCCGGGCTGGCCGCCGGCGCGCTGGCCACCGGGGCGGCCGCAGCCTTGGCCGGCGCCGGATCCGACACCGCCACCGGGATCGCGGTCAGCGCCTCCCGCTCGAGCCACGGCTTGACCTTGGCCGAGCTTGGCACGGCCAGCCGCTGGCCCGCCAGGATCAGCGACGGGTTGTGCACGGTGTGCCGGTTGGCCCACCACAGCGCGGGCCAGTCGGACGCCTTGCCGAGCTCGCGCTGGCTGATCGAGCTGAGCGTGTCGCCCGCCCGCACGGTGGTCTGGTGGCTGCTGTGGTGAGCCGCGCCGGGATGCAGCGAAACCGTGACCGCTATCAGGGTCTTGGCCGCGCCGGCACCTGCAATACTGAACAACGACATGGCTTGTTTACCTCCGAGGTTCGTTGCCATGCAAAGGCCCCGGCCGCGTGCTGCAATCACGCCTGGTCGGGGCCGCTCTATTACTCAGCGTTAAGTGCGCGGTTACCCCCCGTAATCATGTTGACTCCATTCGGTGATCAGTGATTGATGCGTCCGCTACCGTAACCGGGATTTTGCCCAACGCCAAACGCAAAGACCCGGATCTGGCCCGTAACGGGTCGTTTCTGGGCGCCCCGGTATCGCTGGAAATGGCCGCCCGACCTGCGCCGACGCACCCATTACCGAGTTCGGCGGAGAGCGTTAACGTGAATTACGCCACGGTCCGCGCGATCGCGCCTGCTGTGACACCTGGGACTAGATGTGCCACCCAGACATTGGTCACCAGAGGCCCGGCAACGCACGGTTGCCGGGCCCGGGGACCGGCGATCCGCTACAGCTTGCTACGGATGGCGGCCTGGCAGAGTTCCGGGATCCTGCGCACGGACGCCACGGCCGCCAGGTAGCAGCCGGCCCAGGCCAGCCCGGCGCCATAGGCGGCGGCGCACACGACCAGCAGCGGGATGCGGACGGCATCGGCCAGCCCGTGCGTGAAGATCAGGGCCAGGATCACCGGCACGCTGACCAGCAGCACGCCGAACAGGCTGCCCATTCCGCCGGCGAACGCCTGGCTGCCGTGCCCCTCGGCCGCGTTCGGCACCGGGCTGCCGACCCGCTTCTGCACCGGGTAGGCGTTGGTCGCGCTCAGCAGGCTGCTCAGGCCCAGCGCCGCGCCGATGGCACACAGGTCGATGGACACGCCCCAGAACCAGTCCCCCGGATGGCCGGCGAACGCGGCCAGGCCGGTGGACAGCACCAGGGACAGCGGCACCGCGATGACGGCCAGCGCGGCGCTGTGCCCGGTGAAGTAGCCGCGCAGCGCACGCACCCCGGTCAGCGAGCTGGCTTCCAGGCCGAACGCGGGCCCGGTCAGGCCGATCGTGTTGGCCTGGAACACGCTCAGCATGATGCCGGCCAGCACCGCGCTGATGATCAGCCCGACGTGGTAGGTCGGCTCCCGGATCGTGCTGACCGACGCGGCCAGCATGACCACGCCGATGATGCACCAGCGCACGATCGCCCCCGGGTCACGGCGCTGGTAGAGCAGGAACCGGGCGGCCACCGTGCCACCGATGCCGAACCGGCCGAACGGCAGCGCCGCGCTGCGCACCCTGGACGACTGCGTGCTGGCGTCCACGGTGACCAGGGAGTGGCCGAGGGACCGGATCCACAGCGCACCCAGCGCGAGGATGACGGCGGCCAGCAGCCCGAGCCGCAGCAGCGCGGCGCCGGCGTGGCCGTCCGAGGCGTCCTGGATGGCGTGCGCGGCCAGCCCGGGCGGCAGCCAGCGCAGCCACCGGTCGATCCCCTCGAACGCCCGCGTGGTGATCTTGCCTTCGGCGGCCAGCCTGGGCACCACCTGGGCGAACGTCTCGTACAAGGCGAAGATCGGGATGATCAGGAACGCGGCGAAGTCCTTGCCGCGCCGGGACCGCAGCAGCCCGGCCAGGCCGGTGGTCACGAACCGGGCCAGCACGATGCAGAACAGCACCTGGAGCAGCACCGCCACCACCGCGGCGAGCAGGCCGAGCGGGCCGCGGGCCAGCCCGACCGTGACGCCGAGCAGGCCAATCACGTTGGCCAGCGGCCAGGCGCCGGTGGCCGAGGCGGCCAGCAGGCCGACCGCGAGCGGCCGGGTGCGCAGCGGGTACAGCGCCAGCGTGGCCGGGTCGAGCGTGCCGTCCAGGCCGAACATGAGCAGCGGCAGGATCAGCCAGCCGAACGCGAACACGGTGAACACGGCGGCGGTCTGGGTGACCGGCGCGGCCGACCCGCGCAGCAGGGCCAGCACGGCGAACGTGCCGAGCGCGACCAGCACCGCGAAGATCGTGCTGATGATGAACGAGACCTTGGCTGGCCGGGACGCGCGCAGCGCGTTGACCAGCAGCTGCAGCTTCAGCTGGACGAGGAGCCGAGCCATGTCAGTCCCTCCTCCCCGCTGGCCCGCGAGCCGACCAGGTCGATGAACGCCTGCTGCAGCGTCTTGCCGCCGCGCACCTGGCCGATCGTCCCGGTGGCCACGATGTGCCCCTGGTCGATGATGGACACGTGGTCACAGATCTGCTCGACCAGCTCCATCACGTGGCTGGAGAACAGCACGGTCGAGCCGGAGCCGACGAACCGGGTCAGCAGCCGCCGGATCACGTCGGCCGAGACCGGGTCCACGCCTTCCAGCGGCTCGTCCAGGAACAGCACCGCCGGGTTGTGGATCAGCGCGCAGCCGAGCATGGCCTTCTTCCGCATGCCGGTGGAGTAGTCGGCCACCAGCCGCCTGGCGTCAGCAGCCAGGTCCAGCACGTCCAGCAGCTGGGTGGCCCGGGACCGCGCCTCGCCGGCCGGCATGCCGCGCAGCCGGCCCGCGTACTCCAGCAGCTCGGCCCCGCTCAGCCGCTCGAACAGCTGGGCCTCGGCCGGCACCACCCCCATGATGGCCTTGGCGGCCGGCGGATCGGCCCACACATCCCGCGCGTCGACCACGATCTGGCCCGAGTCCGGCCGGAGCAGCCCGGTCATCATCGACAGCGACGTGGTCTTGCCCGCCCCGTTCGGCCCGACCAGGCCGGCCAGCGATCCGGCCGCGATCTCCAGGTCGATCCCGGCCACCGCCTCTTTGTCCCCGAACTTCTTGCGCAGCCCGCGCACCACGATGGCTGGCTCACCCATGGCCTGCCTCCTCGACCGGCTCGGCAACGAACAGCATGTCAACTATCAGCATCGTATCATTGTGATATCACATTTCAACCCCTGATCCTGACCGGCCCGTACCCGGCCGCACCGGCCGCCGCACCGGCCGCCGCACCGGACCGGCGATGATGCTGAACGCCCGCCGGTGGCTGCTCGCCGTAGCACCCTACGGCGAGTACTGGCCGGCTGCCCGACCCGGGCCCAGCCCGCGCCGCGGCCCCGGCCAGCATCTCGTGCGTGCGGGTAGGGTCGGTCATCGTGCGGATCCTGGTGCTCGGCGGGACGGCGTTCGTGGGCCGGGCCATCGTGGCCGATGCGCTGCGCAGCGGGGCCGAGGTCACCCTGTTCGGCCGGGGGCGGACCGGGGCTGGCCTGTTCCCGGGGGTGCCCCGGCTGACCGGGGACCGGGACACCGGCGACTACACGGCGCTGCGCGACGGCCACTGGGACGCGCTGGTGGACGTCAGCGGCTACGTTCCGCGGCACGTCGGGCAGGCCATGGACGCGCTGGACGGCCGGGTCGGCCGGTACCTGTTCATCTCCAGCCATGCCGTGTACCGGCACACCGGCACCACCCCTGACCCAACCGAGAACGCGCCGCGCCGGCCGCCGCGGCGGGACACCGAGGAACTGGACGACAGCAGTTACGGCCCGCTCAAGGTGGCCTGTGAAGATGACGTGCTGGCCCGCTACGGCGACCAGGCCACGATCGTCCGGCCGGGCAAGGTGGCGGGGCCGCACGACTGGCAGGACGGCCTCACCTACTGGGTGCGGCGCGCGGCCCGCGGCGGCCAGATAGCGGTGCCCGCTGACCCGGCCCAGCCGGTGCAGGTCGTCGACTCGCGTGACCTGGCCCGGCTGGTCGTGCAGCTGCTGGCCGACGACCGCCCGGGCGCGTTCCACGCGGTCGGCCCGGCCGAGCCGGTCACGCTGGGCGGCCTGGTCCAGACGTGCGCCCGGGCGGCCGGGACGCAGGTGCAGATCGTGCCGGTGCCACCCGGGGCGGCGCCGCCGTTCTTCCCGCTGGTCCGGCCGTACTGGCCGGGGCAGCAGCGCAGCCCGGCCAGGGCCCGGGCGGCCGGCCTGCCGGCGACTCCGCTGCAGGTCACCGCAGCCGACGTGCTGGCCTGGGACCGGCAGCGCGGCGAGCCACCGCTGACCCGCGGCTTTTCCCCTGAGCAGGAGCAGGCTGCGCTGGCCCGGCCCGGCTAGCGGGCGGCCAGCAGGCAGTCGCCGCACATCCCGGCCCCGGGGACCCGGTAGAGCAGGCAGCAGCTGCGGCGCAGGAACCGCCCGTCCGGCCCGAACTCCCCGCTGCCGCGCAGCGGCTCGCGGGCCAGGATCCCGGCGGCCAGCTCCGTGGCCCGGCCGGCCTGGGCCGGGAACGTGGCGGCCAGCGTGGCCGAGGCGCCGGCCAGCGCGGACGCCGTATTGCCCCGCAGCACCTGCCCGGACAGCTGGAACGCCAGCTGGATGGTGCTGGCCAGTGGCCCGGTCAGGTGCTGTATCCGGTCCGCCAGCTGGCCGGCCGTCTGCTGGGCCGTCAGCCCATGGCAGCGCATGCCGTCAACCGGCCGGGCGGCCAGCGGCCACGGGCCGCCCGGGGCGGGTTTCCAGTACAGGTCGGCCGCCGTGAGCCGCGGCACCACGCCGGCCAGCACGGCCGCGCCCAGCAGCGGCGACACCAGCTGCGCGGCCAGGCCCAGGTACAGGACCGAGGCGGCTACCCGCGGCTCGACCGCCGCGGTGGCGCATCCCGCGTGGCGGGCCAGCCCGCGCCGGGTGTGCCCGACCCGGGCCGCTAGTACCGCGGGATCCGAGAGCAGCGCGCGCAGCGGCTGCCAGCCGGCCCCGGCGGACCACGCCTGGATGGTGAAATAAGGGCCAGCCTTGGCCGCCTCGGCGAGTGCCCGCGGGCCGGCTGAGGGCGTGTCCATCGCGGTCGAGTGTAAAGAGGAGCCGATGAAGATCTACACCCGGCACGGTGACGCCGGCCAGACCGGCATCTGGGGCGGCATCCGGCTGAGCAAGGACGAGGCGCGGATCGAGGCGATCGGCTCGGTCGACGAGTGCAACACGGCCATCGGGTCGGCCATGGCGCACGGGCTCCCGGCCGAGCTGGGCAACATCCTGGCCACCGTGCAGGAGCACCTGTTCGCGGCCGGCAGCGAGCTGATGGCCCCGGACCGCACCGGCGCCGGCCGCGGCCTGCCCCGGCTGGCCGGCCAGGACATCACCGAGCTGGAGAACAGCATCGACGCGCTCGAATCAGGCCTGCCTGAGCTGCGGAACTTCATCCTGCCCGGAGGCCAGCCCGGGGCTGCGCAGCTGCACGAGGCCCGGGCCAGCTGCCGCCGGGCGGAGCGGCGGGTGACCACGCTGCGCCGTACCGAAGACGTGGCCCCCGAGGTGCCGGCGTACCTGAACCGGCTGGCCGACCTGCTGTTCGTGGCGGCCCGCTACGCTAACCACGCCGCGGGCGTCCCCGACGTGGTGTGGTCGCGCGGATGATGACGCTGATCCCCAGCGCGCCGGCCGGCACCAGCGTGACCAGCGCCGGCAGCTGGTAGCGCCAGGAGAACTCGAACAGGTCGGAGACCAGCAGCACGGCCACCCCGGACAGGAAGAACAGCAGGCAGGCCAGGCTGAGCTGGCGGGTCCCCGGGTCGCCCCGGCGGCGGAGCAGGGCGGCCGAGCCGGCCAGCCCGGCCAGCACGCAGACGGCCAGCAGCGGCCCGGGCGTGTACCCGCCGTCGAGCTGGTAGGCACGCAGGAACCCGGCCACCGGCCGCCACACGGCCGGCGCACCGCCGCCGAACCGGCCGGCCGTGGTGGCCACGAACGCCCGCGACTCGTGCGGCGGGTAATACGGGTAGCTGAGCTGGAACTGCCACCGGGAGATGGGCGTGTCACCGGGGTGGCCGTCCCGGGTCAGCGCGAACAGCTTGACCACATCGCCCAGGTACGCGCCGGCCAGCCGCTGTGGCTGCTGGCTCAGCACCCGGTGGTTGAAGCCGGAGAGCATGCTGTCCACCTGGGCCCGGGGCAGGTTCCGGTAGTACGGCCGGATCGGCGAGCCCGGTGCGTATTCGAGCCAGTCCGGTCCCTGGGCCTGCTCCGCCGGGGCCGGGCACATGCCCTGCTCGCTGGCGGGCAGCCGGAGCGTGGCGCAGTCGGCGGCCGCCGCGGCCCGGCCGTAGAACGACGTGACCCCGGTGTGCGACAGCGAGAACGGCCCGCCGAGCAGCAGCGAGCCGGTGCCATAGGCCAGGATCGGCACCGCGAACGCCACGCACAGCACGGCCGGCTTGCCCACCGCCTGCCGCCAGCCGCCGTGCCGCCAGCTCCCGCCCGCCGCCAGCAGGTAGATCACGGCTGGCACCAGCAGCGCCTCGGCCACCTGGGCCACGGTCGGCGCGGTGCCCAGGACCAGGCCGGCCAGCACCACCCGCCGCCAGCCGGCCCGGCCCCGCGGCCACAGCAGGATGGCCAGGCCGGCCACGATCAGCGCCTCGAACCAGACGTCCGGCATGACCATCTGCTCGATCTGCAGCTGGTAGGCATCCAGCAGCACCGGCGCGACGGCCAGCGCGGCCAGCCATCTGGGCACGCCGCGGCGCAGCAGCAGCGCGTACAGGAGTACGGCCATGCCCAGCCCCAGCAGGTGCTGGACGGCGGCCACGGTGTCGAAGTTGGCCACGAACAGGATCGCGCGCAACGGCCCCTTGTACCCGACCGGGTCCATCCCGCCGGCGTTGTACAGGTACCGGGCCGAGTCGATATAGAACAGCGCGGGCCGGTAGGCCAGCTGGGCCAGCACACGGAGCACCAGCCCGGCGGCCAGCAGCCCGGCAGCCAGCCAGTGCCGCCCGGCCAGCCGCCCCAGCCAGGCCACGGCCGCCTGCCCGCGTGCCGCCGGGCCGGGCTGGGCCGCGGCCGGGCCGGGCCCGGTGACCGGGGCCTCGACCTGGCTCATCGCCCGGGTGCGGCCTGCCCGCCGCTGGACAGGCAGAGGGCCAGGAAGACCGTGACGATGGTCAGCCAGCGGGTCATCCGGTTGCGCGGCACCTGGGTCAGCGCGGCCCAGGCGACCGCGGTGTACCAGGCGAACACCCACGGGGCGACCAGGATCCAGGCGTAGGTCAGCGCGAACGGGGCCACCACCTCACGCGGCTGGTCGGCCGAGATCCGCTGGTAGACGAGCCAGGCCACGACGAACAGCGCGATCGGCCACAGGCAGCTGATGACGGTGGCCATGACGCCCTGGCTGACGCCGAGCGCCTGGCCGGACAGCTCGAAGAGCCGCCACGGCGACGGCAGCGTGACCAGCTGCAGCCCGCCGAACAGCGGTTTCAGCGCGCTGAGCCCGTAGAAGCTGTACTGCAGGGCGAGCGTGCCCAGGGCGATCAGCGCGATCCGCCCGGTGCGCAGCCACTCCCGGCGCAGGATCAACGGCCAGGCCAGCCCGAGCGCGATGAGCACCGCGTAGATCTTCACCCCGCAGGCCAGCCCGATGAGCACGCCGGCCAGCACGTCGCCCCACAGCCGGGGCACCCGCCGCGCGACCTGGATGGCGCAGATGGCCGTGGCGGCCACCAACGTGTCGAGGTGGCCGCCGCTGACCAGCTCCAGGATCAGGACCGGGTTGGCGGTCCAGAACAGGGTGGCCCGCACCGGGTCGTCGGACGTCTTGAGCAGCAGCACACCGACCCCGATGAAGACGATCCCGTTGAGGATCATCAGCACCCAGACGGTGGTGGCCACGTCGGCCCGGCCGATGGTGGCGGCGAACCACTGGATGAGCGTGGCGAACGGGCCATAGACCGACGACTGTGACTTCCACATGTCGCCGACCGCCAGCGTGTAGGGCGAATGCGCGCCGAGCCAGGCCAGCGGGTTGGTGACGTACGGGTTGCCGCCCTGCCCGGTGATCCGCCCGTAGGCCGCGTAGCTGGCCACGTCGGAGGAGCCGACCGGGGTGAGGCTGGCCATGATGGCCACGATGCCCGCGCTGACCAGGACCAGGATCCGCGGGTTAGGCCGCCAGCCCTGGCTGTGCGCCCACAGCATCCCGGCCAGCCCCAGGCAGGCCAGGATGTCCGCGGTGTACAGCATCACGCTGGCCAGGACGGTCTGCTGCTCCAGGGACGGGAGCAGCGACAGCGGCAGCCGGACGCCGACCGTCTCGGCGTTCGGTGAGGTGGCGCCGAGCAGCAGGCCGAGCAGCAGGCCGGCCCCGGACAGCGTGACGGCTACCTTGGGGTTGGACAGCCAGCTCCAGGACAGCTTGCGGATCAGCGAGCTCATGAACCGCTCGACCGGGCCGGGCGGGTGCTGCTCGATAGGAAGAGGTGTCCGGGCCCGGCCATCCTGCCGGACCGTTCCCGGCTGGTCAGCCGGGTCGGCGGACACCTGTGTCACGTGGGCGATACCTCCATGGGCGGGCCTGCGCGGCTACCGTCGGCGTGAGGATCGCCGCGCCGCCCGGTCGTGGGTCCCGATGCCCGGACTTGTTGTGGCTGGCCTTGCTCGCACGTCTGTTTCCCAGCGTAGGGCGGCGGTGCAGCTACCCACGCCAGATTTACTGAATCATGCCGACGTGTTCAAACCTCAGCAACTCGCGTGATCAGGGGGTTCCCGCCGCGCCAGTCAGCACAGATGATCATATGCCAGACGGCCGCCGTCCGCGGCCAGGAAGGCCGTCACGCCGCCCGGGAACTTCGCCCGGCCGGCCGCTGAGGGCATGTCACGGCTCCAGGGTGGCCGCCGCGATGGCCCCGGTCTCCGGGCCAGCCTGAGCCGCCACCGCGCCGCCCGGAGTCCAGATGGCGGACTGCCCGGCGGCGCGGGAGTAGCCGCCGCCGGCCGAGCCGGCGAAGCTGGCCACCGCGACCCAGACCTGGTGTGCCGTGGCCACCCGGCGGGCCCGCTCGGCCTGCCCGGCCACCTCGTCCGCGTGCTCCAGGGTGGCGGCGAGATAGACGTCCATGCCCAGCCCGGCGGTATCGGACGCGTGCTCCGGGACGCCGGTGTCCTTGCAGATGGCCAGGCCCAGCCGCCAGTCGCCGGCCACCAGCACGGCCGGCTTGGCCCCGGCCGTGAACCGTTTGGCCTCGGCCCGGCTCAGCCACATCTTCCGGTACGCCACGGCCGCGCCCGCACCGTCGATGGCCAGCATCGCGATGTGCGGGCGGCCTTCCTCGCCGGGCACTGGCGCGCCCACCAGGGCCAGCGAGCCAGTGTCGGCGCACGCTTCGACGATGGGCTCCAGCCGGGGATCGCGCGACGTGATGGCCGGGGCGTCCAGCTCGTAGCCGGTCAGCGAGAGTTCCGGGAACACCACCACCCGGGCGGCCGCACCGCGGATGGCCGCGGCGTGCGTGGCCGCGTTCGCCGCTACGTCGTAGGGCACGCACAGCGGCTGTGCCACGGCAACGCTCAACGGCGTACGCATCCGAGCCTCACCCCCGGCTGGCTCACGGCGACGATCATTAACAATCGTAGGCTCAGCTGAGCGGCGCCCAGACCATAACGGCGGGCCCGGTGAGCTTCCCGGCCGCCGGATGTCGAAATGCTGGGCGGCCGGTCGTGTAGCTGGTGAGAAGCCGATGGCAAGGAGGCAGTTGCGATGCCGCAGTACCTGCTCAGCATCTACCAGCCCGATGGAGACCCGCCGCCGCCCGGCGTGCTGGCACCGATCATAGAGCGAGTCCGGGCCTGGGACGCGGAATTGCGCGCCGCGGGCGCCTGGGTCTACACCGCGGGGCTGCACCCGCCGGGCACGGCCACGGTGGTCCGGGCCCGCGACGGCGCGATGACCGTCACCGATGGCCCGTTCACCGAGGGCAAGGAGCACCTGGGCGGGTTCACCGTGATCTCCGCCCCGGATCTGGATGCCGCGCTGGACTGGGCGCGCAAGGCCGCCGAGGCGACCACGCTGCCCATCGAGGTGCGCCCGGTAGCGGACCGGGGCTGATCCGGGCGGTGCTGGTCGGCGACCCCGACATCGCGCGCATCTTCCGGGCCGAGTATGGGCGCGCGGTGTCCGTCCTGGTCCGCGTGTTCGGCGACATCGGCCTGGCCGAGGACGCGGTTCAGGACGCGTTCACCGAAGCGGTGCGGCGCTGGCCCGCCGCGGGCGTCCCGCCCAGCCCGGCCGGCTGGATCATCACCACGGCCCGGAACCGGGCCATCGACCGGCTGCGCCGGGACGCGACCCGGGACGACCGGCACGCCGAGGCGGCGCTGCTGCAGGTGGCCGGCCCGGCGGACGCGGGCCGGCCCGAGGAGGACCCCGTGCCGGATGAGCGGCTGCGGCTGATCTTCACCTGCTGCCACCCGGCGCTGGGCCAGGCCGCCCAGGTTGCGCTGACCCTCCGGCTGCTCGGCGGGCTGAGCACCGCGGAGATCGCGCACGCGTTCCTGGTGCCGGAGCCGACCATGGCCCAGCGGCTGGTCCGGACCAAGGCCAAGATCCGGGCGGCCCGGATCCCGTACCGGGTGCCCAGCGAGGCCGAGCTGCCCGGCCGGGTCGGTGCCGTGCTGGCCGTGGTCTACCTCATCTTCAACGAGGGATACGCGGCCAGTTCCGGCGGCCAGCTCATCCGGGCCGACCTGTGCACCGAGGCCATCCGGCTCGGCCGGCTGCTGGCCGGGCTGATGCCGGACGAGCCGGAGGTGACCGGGCTGCTCGCGCTCATGCTGCTGGCCCAGTCCCGGCACGCGGCGCGGACCACCGCGGGCGGCGGGCTGGTGCTGCTGGCCGGCCAGGACCGCGGCCGGTGGGACCGGCAGCTCATCGCGGAGGGGCAGGCCCTGGTCCGGCAGTGCCTGCGCCGGGGCCAGCCCGGCCCGTACCAGATCCAGGCCGCCATCAACGCGGTGCACAGCGACGCACCGGACTCCGCCGCCACCGACTGGGCGCAGATCGTGGCGCTCTACGACCAGCTGCTGGCGCTGGCCCCGGGGCCGGTGGTAGCGCTGCACCGGGCGGTCGCGGTGGCCGAAGTGGACGGCCCGGACGCCGCGCTGACCCTGGTCGACGGCCTGGACCTGGGCAGCTACTACCTGTTCCACGCGATCCGGGGCCACCTGCTCCGGCAGCTCGGGCGGCACGCCGAGGCCGCGGCCGCGTACCGGGCGGCACTGGACCGTACCGGCAACGCGGCCGAGCGCGACTTCCTGCGCGGTCGCCTGCGGGAAGTCAGCCCCCGGAGTTGACCGCCCGCCGGGCGGCTTTCTCCCGCACCCGCCGCGGCACGGTCATCGGCAGGCCCGCGCTGCCGGACATCCCGTCCAGCACCGTGGTGCAGCCCCGGCAGGCCGGCGAGGTGACGAAGTAGGCCGGGATGCTGGGCGAGTCGGTGGGCGGGTTGGTGGCCAGCAGCACCGGCGCCCGCGGCGGCTGGCTGAAATTGAAATCCTGCGCCAGGTTGCCGAGGATCGGCTCGTCCTCGCGGACGTCCGGCCGCCGGTCGGGGCGGCCGTCGGTCTCCGGGTTGAGCCGGGCGCCGTTCAGGAAGTCGTCCTCGATGAACTTGAGGTAGGCGTCGCTGCTCAGCGTCTGATGGTCGATGTAGCCCGGCCGGGCGTACGGCGAGATGGTCAGGGCGGGCACCCGCAGGCCGTAGCCCTCCTGGTCCACCGCCGGGGGCACCACGTGGTCGTAGAAGCCGCCCCAGTCGTCCCAGCCCAGGAAGATCGCCGTGGAGTCCCAGTCCGGGCTCTTCATCGCCGCGTTGATCAGGGCGGTGACGTAGGCCTGGCCCCAGTGCACGCTGGCCGGCGGGTGGTCGCTGTTCGTGCCGGACGGGACGATCCAGCTGACCGCGGGCAGCGTGCCGTCCTTGGCCTCGTGGAAGTACGACCCGAGCGTGCGGATGTTGTGCAGCTGATGATCGGACTGCACGTCGCCGAACAGTGGCAGCGGGTCCCAGATGCCCGGCGTCTCGACGTTCTGCCTGACCGCGTCACACGTCTCCGCCGCGTCGTTGTCGCAGTCGGGCTGGATGCCGGCCTGCACGAAGTAGGACCAGCTGATGTGGTGCGCGTAGAGCAGCCAGGTGATGTCAGTCCAGGCGAAGTCGATCGACGTCTTGCCGCGACGCAGCTCCCGGTCCACCGCCTGCTGGAATTTGTTCACCCCGTACGGGCCGACGATGTTGGTCACGCAGCTCATCGGCGACCGGTTGCGGCATTTGGCCGACCAGGCCGAGACCATGTACAGGTGGTCGGGCAGCGACCATGACTTGACCGGCTCGAACATGTGGTCGTCGAGCACGAAGTCCTTGGCGTAGGTCCAGTAGTTGGGGATCTCCGCGGCCGTGTGATAGCCCATCACGTCCGGCGTCCCGGTGGCGGCGCAGGCCGGGTCGTCGGCGATGTGGCAGGTCTTCTGGGCCGCGTCGCGCTGCCGGATGAACCCGTTCATCCGGCCGGCGTTCACATCGGCCACCGCATTGACCTCGGCATGCGGGCCGCCGCCGTTAATGTCAGTTTTGTCATGATATGGACGAGTACATCCGCTTTTCGGGTCGGGGACACAGACCGCGGGGGTCCCGTTCTTCATCGGGATGCCGTCCGCCCCCGGGTAGGTGCCGAAGTAGCTGTCGAACGACCGGTTCTCCTGCATGATGATGATCACGTGCTTGATCTTGTGGATCCCGGCGGGCACCACGTAGCGGCCGCCCGGGCCGCCCGCGACCACCTCGCCGTGCAGCACCGTGGGCCGGGGCCGGGGGGTGGCCGGCACGCTGGCCGAGGTGCACGCGGCCAGCCCGGCGACCAGCGCCAGGCTGGCCGTAAGAGCGCATGACACGCGGAGGCTGCTGCGCCTCGTTCCCATCCGCGGGCCCTTCCCAAATGCCACATCAGGCGCGTCCGGTAACGGTGCGCCCATTAGCCACAGATACTCCCCCCGCCGGAAAAATACCCGAATCAGGCCGCACTCAGTACCGACCGCGCGGCCGGGTAAGGTCAGCGGCTGGCGCCTGCCCGGGCAAAGTTTCCTGGCCGGCCCTGCGAGTACCGGCCGGCGCCCGGGCAGCGATGGTCAGCTGAAGGCAGCTGACACAAACCACGGGTGCTGGTTGCCGGGGCCGGATTCGGCGGGCTGTCCGCGGTCAGCGGGCTGGCCCGGAACGGGTTCGCGGTCACCCTGGCCGACCGGCATATCTGCAGCACGTTCCAGCCGCTGCTCGACCAGGTGGGCACGGCCGGACTGGCGCCCAGTGACGTGGCCGGCCCGCGGCGCGGTTTCGCGGGCCAGCGCGCGGCGCGGACCGGGGGTTCGCGATCGGCGACATCGCCCTGATCGATGACCACCCCCTCCCCCCAGGTGGCCCAGCCCGCGCTGCACCTGATCACCTTGCTGGGCAACCGCAACCGGATCAACGCGCTGATCAACCTGTCCTGGCGGTACCTGGGCTGGCAGCGCGGCGGCGGGTTCATCGTGGGGAACGGCCCGGCGGCCCCCCGGCACCTTGGCGCGGTACCGCCCGGCCAGTCAGCCGCCGTCGAGGGTGACCATCCGGCCCGCCACCACGCGGGTACTGGCTGTCCCGACGATGATGACGGCCTGCTCAGCCACGTCGCAGGACTGCAGCGCGCCCAGCGTGGACAGGAAGATCCGCTGCTGCGCACACTGCGGATCACGCACCACGGCCACCGGGGTGTCCGCGGGCCGGGACTGCCGGAGCACGTCCAGCACCATGTCCGCCCGCGGCTCATCCGCCTTGTCCTGCGGCATGCAGAACGTGAGGACGAAGCCCGCCGCGGCGGCCGCCCGCAGCTGCGCCTCGGTCACCGCCCACGGGGTATGCCCGCCGGGTGAGATGACCGCGTTGCTGCTGCCCAGCGGGGCACCGACCACGGCCGAGGCGGCCAGCCCAGCCGTGATGCCCGGCACCTCGACCACGTCGATGTCGTCCCCGGCCAGGCTGAGCACCAGGCCGGCCAGCTCGTTCAGCGCCGGGTCGGCGGGAAACGCGACCGCCACCGCGTGGCCCAGCCGGGCCTGCCGGATCGCCTCCCGGCTGCACGCGGCCGCGTCGCCCGCCCCGGGCAGGATCCGGGTCCCCGGCCGCAGCAGGTCACTCACCTGGTCCAGGGACTGGCCCAGCCCGGCCAGCACCGACGCGCGGCGCAGCTCGGCCAGCGCCCGGGGGGTGACCAGGTCGCGCGGCCCGGGGCCGATGCCGACCAGGGCGAGCCGCCCCCGCGGCCGGATCCGGGCCAGCGCCACGCTGGCCCCTTCTGCGCTGCGCTCGGGCACGACCAGCTGCTGCCCGGCGGCCAGCGCGGCCGCCTCTGCGCGGCTCGCCGGGGTGTCCCGGGCCGGGTAGGCCCGCACCGGCCAGCCGCGCTCCCGGGCCGCTCCGGTGATGGCTGGCCCGGCGTCCGCCGCGCCAGGCGCCTGCACCACGGCCAGCGCGGTGACGCTGGCCGCGGACAGCCCGGCCTCGCCGAGCGCGTTGTCGGCCAGCCGCAGGATGTCCTCTGCGGCCGCACCCGGCGCGGCCTGCGCCCCGATGACCAGCGAAGGCGGGCGGACGATGGCCGTGCGCGGCCCGGGCGGGTCGGCCCGGTCGGTGATCAGGATCCGGCACTCGCCGGTGTCGCCGACCGTGTCCGGGAGCGGCGGCAGCGGCCAGGTGTCCGCCGATTCGAGCCGTACCCGGTCACCGTCCAGCAGCGCACGGCTCACCGTCCCGATGGCTCCCTCGGTGGGCCAGCCCAGCGCGTCCAGGCCGGGCAGGCTCACCGCGTCGGTGGCCGTGGTGATGACGGCGTCCGCGCCGAACACCGCGGCGACCCGGGCGGCCAGCGCGTTCGCGCCTGCCGCGTGACCGCCGACCACGGCCACCGCGCGCCGCGCCGACTCGTCCAGGCACACCACGGCCGGGTCGGTCCACTTGCTGTCCAGCAGCGGGGCGATCAGCCGGACCGTGGCCCCGACGGCGAGAAAGCACACCAGCCCGTCGCACTGCGCCCAGGCCCGGGGCAGCGCCTGCCGGGCGGGCCCGTCGTACTGCCGGGTCTGGCCCGGCCACGCGTCGGCCAGCCGCTGCGCGGCCACCCGGCCACCGCCGGTCGCCGCGATCAGGCCGATCACCGGCACCCGCCCGGCTCGGGGTGCCCCGAGAGCCGGTGTGGCCTGCGGAACATGCCCCGACGCTACCCGCAACCAGACCCGGGCACCTACCCGCGGCAGCGGGGTTTCCCTAAAAGGTTTTAGCTGGCCACCCACTGTTCACCAGGACAAGCGGACTTAACCAGTGGCGGTCCCAGTGGCCTGGTTCCGGGGCCGCGGCTGACTGGCCGGCCAGCGTGGCAGACTTGCACGGTGACCTGGACCGCACCCACGCCCCATCCGGTCGACGGGCCGGTGACCGGCGACGGCCGGCCGATCCTCGAGGGCTACCTCAACTGGCAGCGGGCCACCCTGCTGAACATCTGCGCCGGCCTGACCGGGGAGCAGCTGGCCCAGCGGCCCATCCGGTCGTCCAACCTGTCGCTGCTCGGCCTGATCCGGCATCTGGGCAAGGTCGAGCGCATCTGGTTCCGGCAGCGCGCCGCCGGGGAGGATGTGCCGCCGATGTTCCCGGCCTCAGCCGGGCCGGACGCGGACTTCAATGACGCCTCGCCCGGCCAGGCCGCCGCCGAGCTCAGCCGCCTGCAGGCTGAGTGGCAGCTCTGCGATGCGGGCGTTAAGCAAATGGATTTCGATGCCACGTTCGATGCGGGCGGGGAGCAGTGGTCGCTGCGGATGATGTACGTGCACCTGATCGGCGAGTACGCGAGGCACAACGGTCACGCTGACCTGCTCCGCGAGGCCATCGACGGGGTCACCGGGCGGTGACCCGGGCCAGCGCGAGCACCTGATGCCGGAGCATCGGGGCTGGCTCGGGCCACGGGAAGGCGGGCAGCGCGGTGCGCAGCGTCACCGTCCCGTGCAGTGCGACCCAGACCGCGGTGGCGTCGGCGAGCACGTCGGTGCTGCTGGACACGCCCGCCGCGACGCAGTCCTCGATGCCATGGAGCAGATGCCCGAACGCGTCGGCGCCCCAGGCCAGCACCGGCCGGCCGTCCGGGCCCAGGGCCATGGGCTCGCAGTAGTCCCTCGCTGACGCCCGCCGCTCGGAGAACAGCACACCGTACCGGGCCGGGTGGCTGAGCCCGTAGTCCACGTACGCCGCGCACCCCGCGACCAGCCGGTCCACCGGGTCCCGGCCGGCCGCCGTCTCGCCCGCCTCGATCGCGTCGGTGAGCTCGGCGAAGATCCGCACCAGCACCGCCATCATGATCGCGTCGCGGTCGGCGAAGTGCGGGTAGATGGACGGCGCGGCGATGCCCACCTCACGGGCCACCGCGCGCAGCGTGACCGCCTCCTCCGACCCGGCCCGCTCGATCAGCGCGAGCGCGCCGCACACGATGTCCTCGGTCAGCCGGGCGCCCTGGCCGCGGGCGTTGCGCCGGCGGCGGCTGTCCGGCTGGTCTTCGTGCCGGCCCGCCGGCTGGCCCGCACGTCGGCCGGCCGGCTCCGCCGCGGTCCCCGGAAAACTTTTCACATCTCCAACTTTACATCTGTTAGCTCATCTGTCTATGCTTACAAGTGTAAGTGAACGAGCGTAAGCAATCATCCGTAAGGAGATCGCCATGGCCAGCTCGACACCTCCCCGGCCCGCCCCCGCCGGGACCGCGGCCGGCTCCGGTGGCCAGCCGAATGCCCACTGGCCGGCCGGCCATCCCCGCCGCCGCCAGATCCTGCTCGTCCTGTGCCTGAGCCTGCTGGTCGTGGTGATCGACAACACGATCCTGAACACCGCGCTGCCCACGCTGGCCCGGACGCTGCACGCGGGTACCAGTGCCCTGCAGTGGATCGCGGACGCGTACACGCTCTGCTTCGCCGCCCTGCTGATCCCGGCGGGTGCGCTGGGCGACCGGTACGGCCGCAAGCTCTCCCTGCTGGGCGGCCTGGCCGTGTTCGCGGCCGGCAGCGCGCTGGCCGCGTTCGCGGGCGGCACCGGCCTGCTCATCGGGGCGCGCGTGGTCATGGGCCTGGGCGCGGCATTCGTCATGCCCGCCACGCTGTCCATCCTGAACGCCGTGTTCCCGCCCCGGGAGCGCCCGCAGGCCATCGCCGCCTGGTCCGCGGTGGCCGGCGTGGGCATCGTGATCGGGCCGACCCTGGGTGGCCTGCTGCTGTCCCACTTCTGGTGGGGCAGCGTGTTCCTGGTCAACGTGCCACTGGTCGCGGTGGCGCTGGCCGGCGTGCTGCTGACCGTCCCGGAGACGGCCGAGCCGTCCGGGCACCGGCTGGACAAGGTGGGCACGCTGCTGGTGGCGGGCGCGCTGTTCCTCATCGTGGACGCCATCATCGAGGCGCCCAGCCGCGGCTGGGCCGGCCCGGTCACGCTGCCCGAGGCCGCCGCCGGGCTGGCCCTGCTGGGCGGGTTCGCCTGGTGGGAGCTGCGCATCCCCCAGCCGCTGATCGACCTGCGGGTGTTCACCTCGCGCGCGTTCTCGGCCGCGGCCGGGTCGGTGACCGTGATCTTCTTCGCCCTGTTCGGCAGCCTGTTCGTGCTGACCCAGTACCTGCAGCTGGTGCACGGCTACAGCCCGCTGTCCGCCGGGCTGCGCGCACTGCCGTTTGCCCTGGCCATGGCGGCCGTGTCGCCGGTGTCGCCGGTCCTGGCCCAGCGGCTCGGCGCCCGGGTCATCATCCCGGCCGGCATCGCGATGATGGGCGGCGGCCTGCTCGACCTGTCCACCGCCCACGTGCACACCGGCTACCCGCCGCTGGCCGTGGCGGTCGCCATCATGGGCGCCGGGATGGGCCTGGTCATGGCCCCGGCCAGCACGACCATCATGACCACGGTGCCCGCCCACCAGGCCGGCGCGGGCAGCGCCATCAACGACACCATCCGCGAGGTGGGCGGGGCGCTGGGCATCGCCATCGTGGGCAGCCTGGCCGCGGCGGTGTTCCGGGACAAGCTGGGCAGCGCGCTGGCCGCGGCGCACGCGCCGCACCCGGTCAGCGACGTGGCCACCGGCTCCATCGCGGCCGCGGACGCGGTCGGGCGGCAGCTGGGCGGCGCCCGCGGGGCGCAGCTGCTGAGCGCCGCGCACGGCGCGTTCGCGGACTCGATGGCCGCCGGCGTGCGGGTGGCGGCGGCGGTCGCGCTGGTGGCCGCGATCGGCACCATCTTCTTCCTGCCCCGCCGCCGGGCCACCCCCGCCGCGGCTGACCTAGCCGCCGGCGGGGCCCTGGTTCCGGCCCACAGCACCGCCGGGCAGTCCGGCAGCTGCCCGGCGGAGACGTGAGGGGCGGAAGCACTGTCCCGCTGCTTAGCCCGCCCTAGGTATCCGTGGCCCGCACCAGCCACGGGCCCATGGCATCGGGCAACCATCCAGGAACGCGCCAAGTCTGCTGTCCGCGAGCGGCCGTGCTTAGCTTACTATAAGTAACTGAGTATACACTGTACGTTATGAGCAGTTGGTTCCCAGCAGGCGCCAGGCTCAGGCGGCCCTGGCCGGCCAGGCATCTGGCCTGGTGCCGCTCCAAGCCGTCCCGGCGAGGCCGGAAGCAATGCTAACCCAGGGCGGGAAAGGGGCCCAAGCGGTACCCGAAGACGCGCCCGGGGCACCGCCTGCTGGGCCGGCTGGCGCGCCAGCTGATGCGCCGTCCCGGGCCGATCGGCTGCTGGATGCCAGCACGCTGGTGGGTGGCGTGCTGATCACCGCTCTCGGCCTGCTGGTGATGGCGTCCTGGTTGGCCCGGGTTACCGGTGTCTTGCGCTTCGGCGGCCAGCGTCCGGTGACGTTCACTGCCGCGCTCGCCTTTACGGTGACGGGGGCAGCGCTGGCCGCGTTCACCCAGGGACGGCGCTGGCCGGTGCTGGTGGCGGGCGTGCTCGACACGGGCCTGGGGCTCATCGTGCTGGCCGAGCACGCGCTGGGCCGGAGTCTCGGCGTCGATCAGCTGGTCGTGCGGGACTACCTCACCGCACCGGGGGGAACCCCCGGCCGGCCGCCGGTCATCACCGCCGTGTGCCTGACGGCAGCCGGTGTAGCTCTCCTGGCGTGGGGTCCATGGCGCCGCCGCCCATGCCCGGCCGCGCCGGCGGTGGCCGGATCAATCCTTGGCGGTATCGCGGTCACATCGATCGCCGGGTATGCGACGGGCGCTCCGGCGGCCTACGTCTGGCTGCACGGGACCGCGATGCCCTTCCTCACCGCGCTCACCACCCTGATCCTTGCGCTCTGCCTGCTGAGCGTGGCCTGGCACAGTACCCCCAGGAACCACCAGGGCTGGCCGGGGTGGCTCCCCATCCCGGCCGGCGTAGCCGCTTACTGCCTGGCCAACGTCGTGTGGCTCGCCGTCGTGGGCGACGGCATCGGCGCGCAGCGCGGCGCCAGCGGCACCGTCACGGCCGGATCCACAGTCCTCGGGTTCCTCACGGCCGGCCTCGTGGCGCTGGTCACCTGGCTCGCGCAGCAGGCAGACAGGCAGCGCCGGATAACCACGACGGAGATCGCGCGGGCACGCGAGGAAGCACGGGCAGCACCCGACACCGGGCAGCGGCTGACCGACCCGCTCACCGAGGGCCTGGAACCCGAGGCCCTGGACGATCTCACCCCAGCACCGCCTGCTGGGCCGGCTGGCGCGCCAGCTGATGCGCCGTCCCGGGCCGATCGGCTGCTGGATGCCAGCACGCTGGTGGGTGGCGTGCTGATCACCGCTCTCGGCCTGCTGGTGATGGCGTCCTGGTTGGCCCGGGTTACCGGTGTCTTGCGCTTCGGCGGCCAGCGTCCGGTGACGTTCACTGCCGCGCTCGCCTTTACGGTGACGGGGGCAGCGCTGGCCGCGTTCACCCAGGGACGGCGCTGGCCGGTGCTGGTGGCGGGCGTGCTCGACACGGGCCTGGGGCTCATCGTGCTGGCCGAGCACGCGCTGGGCCGGAGTCTCGGCGTCGATCAGCTGGTCGTGCGGGACTACCTCACCGCACCGGGGGGAACCCCCGGCCGGCCGCCGGTCATCACCGCCGTGTGCCTGACGGCAGCCGGTGTAGCTCTCCTGGCGTGGGGTCCATGGCGCCGCCGCCCATGCCCGGCCGCGCCGGCGGTGGCCGGATCAATCCTTGGCGGTATCGCGGTCACATCGATCGCCGGGTATGCGACGGGCGCTCCGGCGGCCTACGTCTGGCTGCACGGGACCGCGATGCCCTTCCTCACCGCGCTCACCACCCTGATCCTTGCGCTCTGCCTGCTGAGCGTGGCCTGGCACAGTACCCCCAGGAACCACCAGGGCTGGCCGGGGTGGCTCCCCATCCCGGCCGGCGTAGCCGCTTACTGCCTGGCCAACGTCGTGTGGCTCGCCGTCGTGGGCGACGGCATCGGCGCGCAGCGCGGCGCCAGCGGCACCGTCACGGCCGGATCCACAGTCCTCGGGTTCCTCACGGCCGGCCTCGTGGCGCTGGTCACCTGGCTCGCGCAGCAGGCAGACAGGCAGCGCCGGATAACCACGACGGAGATCGCGCGGGCACGCGAGGAAGCACGGGCAGCACCCGACACCGGGCAGCGGCTGTCGGTGATGAGCTTCCGGTCCCCGGCCGAGCCGGCCGGGGGTGCGCCCGGGACCAGGCCCCGCCCGCCGCTGCCGCCGCGGGCGGGGGGGGCAGCCCGGCTGGGATATGTGTCCCATCAGCTCGCGCTGATAGCGGTGATTGTGCTCCTGACCCTGTTCGCCGGCTCCTCAGCGATCATGGTGCTGGCCTACCAGGATTATGCGGATGCCAGCGCCACCACCTCGGCTGTCACCGATGCGAGTAACGGGCTGCTGATCGAGTTGCTTGATGCCGAGACTGGCCAGCGCGGCTATTTGCTGACCAGCCGGCCCTACTATCTCCAGCCCTACGATCTAGCCCGCACCAGGATCCCGGTCCTCCTGCAGCGCCTCGGCTCACACGTCTCCGCGGTCCCTGGTGCCCGCGGAGAGTTCGTAACGCTCAGCCATCTGGTCGCGGAGAAGACGTCCGAGCTGGCCCAGACCGTCAGTCTGGCCCGCGCCGGTCAGCACGCCCGTGCGCTGCAGATCGTGGACACCAACGAGGGCAAGCGCGTCATGGACGATGCCCGGAAGGAGATCGCAGACCTGCAGCGCACCACCGCTGCAGTAGCTGGCTCGCGGCGCCGGGACCTGCATATCAAGCTGGTCGCCTTCGCTGGCCTGGCCGCTGGCCTGGCCGTCCTTGATGTGCTTGGCCTTGTTTACCTTCGCCTCCGCCTGTCGGCTGAACGCAACCGGGCGGTGCAGGAGATGGGCAAAAAGAACGCCGAGCTGGAAGAGCGCGTTGCCTCCCGTACCGCAGACCTGGCTCGGTCCAACCGGGAACTCGAAGCGTTCACCTATTCGCTCGCCCATGACCTGCGCTCCCCGCTTCGAGCATCGAGCGGCTTCAGCGAAGCGCTGCTGGAGGAATACGGCGACCGCCTCGATGACGCCGGGCGCGGCTACGCCCAGCGGGTCGTCGCCGCTGGCCGGCGGATGGCCACGCTCATCGACGGCCTGCTGGATCTGTCAAAGGTATCCCGAAGCACGCTGCGGCTCGAGCCCGTCGATCTCAGCGCCGAGGCAGCCGACATCGCCGCTGAACTCCAACGACGCGATCCCGAGCGCCAGGCCCGCTTCACAGTCCAGGCCGGGGTGCGCGCTACCGGCGACCGCCAGCTCGTACGCAACGTCCTGCAAAACCTGTTCGACAACGCCTGGAAGTTTACGTCGACCCGCGACGAAACGAGGATCGAGTTCGGCACCGTCGCGGTCGATAACTCGTCCGTGGCCTGCTATGTGCGCGACAATGGCGCCGGCTTCGACCCGGCCTACATTGACAAGCTATTCGGGCCCTTCCAGCGGCTGCACTCCGACAGCGAGTTCCCCGGCACCGGCATCGGCCTGGTCAGCGTGCGGCGCATAATCGAACGCCATGGTGGCTGTACCTGGGCCGAAGGCGCCGTCGACAAGGGCGCCACGTTCTATTTCACGCTCAACGCCGGGCAAATGGTTCCAGAAATCGACGAAGCCGAGGGTGGCCCCGGGCCGCCCGCTGCCCTCGACCGGTTCGGCACTGCACTGGACAGTGCCGCCCGGGCGAGGGCATCAAGACTCAGGTAGCGGCCGCGGCTAACTCAGGTCAGCAGCCGTCGTAAGCGGTCCAGTTCGACGCGCCGCCGGCCGCGATCGCGTTGCGTCACCGGCGCTGCTGGGCGGCGCGGCGGACGGGGTCGGGCTGGGACTCGGCTGCGCCGCGGCCTGACCAGGCCTTGTATCCGGCCGGCGGGCGGCGCCGCGCGGACTGCGGCGCTCTTGGACACTCCGTAGGCGACCGCGATAACGGACGGGATACCGGCCAGCAGCGGGCCAGGCGTGACGATCATGCGGCTGTCCGGGGGAGTCGGGACCGGTGCCCGTCCCGGCCCAGGAATACAGGGACGTGGCCGCGCTAGGCCGCGGCGCGTTCGGCGTGGTGGTCGACGCGACCGGGGCGCCGGCCGCGATCGAGGCCGGGTTCGCCGTGCTCGACCGTGGCGGGAGGCTGCTCATCTTCGGTGTGGCCAGCGGCGACGCGGCCCTGTCCCTGTCCCCGTTCCGGATCTGCAACGACCGAGATCACCGTGCTCGGCTCGATGGCCGTGCTGAACAGCTTCGGGGCCGCGGCCGACCTGATGGCCGCGGGCACCATCGCCACCGGCCGCTGCTCGGCCCCCCGTTCAGCCTGGCCGAATTCCCGCGCGCGCTGGCCAGCGGGCGGGCCGGCGAGGGCATCAAGATCCAGGTCGCGCCGCACGACTGACCGGGAGCGGGCCATAGTCCAGCGAGGCGTACCAGTCGCCGCGGCCCGCCGGGGTCAGGTCGAGGATGTGCCATACCGGGCTGAGCAGGTCGATGCCGCGCTCGCTGATGTCGCCGGCCAGGTCCGGATGCGCGGTGTAGACGTGCCGCGGCGGCCCGCCGGGATCTAGCGCGAACACCGACACGGTGGCGTGCTGCGCGCCGTCGGCCGCTTCGCTGCCCAGGTCGTACTTGAACGTGTTCCCAGCGCAGCTGAGCAGGCGCAGCCGGTACCAGCCGCGGGACCGGGCGTGCGCCCGGAGCACCCCCGGATCGGCGGCCGCGGCGATCACGAAATCCAGGTTCTGGGCCAGGTGGCTGGCCACCCCGTTGAAGCCGTCGATCCACATGGTGCACATCGGGCACGGCTTGGCCTGGGCCTTCCCGTACATCAGCTGGTAGACGACCAGCGCCCGGTCAGGCGCGGTGAACAGCCCGGACAGCCGGACCTCGGACACCGGGGAATCCCCGCTGGCCAGGTCGCGCGGCCCTTCCTGGAACACATAGTCCTCGACCGCCGCACCGGGCGGCAGCGCCCGGCGCAGCGCGGCGACCCGCTCCCGCTGCCGCATCAGCTGGATCTCGGCCAGCCGGAGTTCCTCCCGGCGCGCGGCGTAGTCCGGGGATTCGGTGAGCCGGGTCTGCTCCATGGCCTCTCCCGCTCTGTCGCACCTCAACGGGTTACCGGTGTCAGTGCAGCACAGCCGCCGGGAGCTTTCCAGCACCGTTACGCCGGCGCCCGCACCGGGTAGGGATCCGGTTTGTTACCGATAAGGGGATTGCGATGGAACCAGCGAGTACTCCGGTTGTGTTCGTGCACGGCCTGTGGCTGCACGCGTCGTCGTGGGATCCGTGGGTGGACTTCTTCAAAGCGGCCGGGTACGTGCCCACGGCGCCGGGCTGGCCGGGCGACTCGGACACCGTCGCGGAGGCCCGGGAGCACCCGGACCGGGTTGCCGGTGTCGGCATCAACGACGTGGTCGAGTACTACGCCGGGATCATCCGCGGGCTGCCGGCCAAGCCGGTGGTCATCGGCCATTCTTTCGGTGGCCTCATCGTGCAGCGGCTGCTGGGGCAGGATCTGGCCGCCGCGGCGGTGGCCATCGACCCCGCACCGATCCAGGGTGTCTTCTTCCTGCCGCCGTCCGCGCTGCGGGTCGCCTCGGTCGCGCTGCGCAAGCCCGCCAGCCGGAAGGAAGCGGTGTCGCTGACCGCGGACCAGTTCCGCTACGGCTTCGGCAACGCGCTGCCCGCCCAGGAGTCGGCCGACCTGCACCAGCGCTGGGCCATCCCGTCGCCGGGCAAGCCACTGTTCGAGGCCGCGCTGGCTAACTTCACGCCCAGCTCCCCAGCCAAGGTCGACACCCGCAACAAGACCCGGGGACCGCTGCTGATCACGGCGGGCGGCCAGGACCACACCGTTCCCGCGGCCATCAGCATGGCCACACGCCGGCTCTACCACCGGTCGCCGGCCATCACCGACCTGCGGGAATTCCCGGACCGGGGGCACTCCCTGACCATCGACCACGGCTGGCGCGAGGTTGCCCAGGCAGCGCTGGACTGGCTGCGGCAACGTCACCAGTAGCCGCAGCAGACCGGCGCACGCGTGGCCGCCGGCCGGCCGGGCCGCGGGCGGCTCACAGCCCGAACGAGGTGGCCGCCCGCCGGGCGATGTGCTGCCCGATGACCAGGGACGCGGTGGCGGCCGGGGATGGGGCATTCAGCACGTGAACGACCTGGTCGCCCTCCTCGATGAGGAAGTCGTCGACCAGCGCGCCAGAGCGGCGCAGGCACTGCGCGCGGATGCCGGACGGCCCGAAGCTGATGTCCCCGGGTGCAATGGCGGGAATGTACCGGCGCATCTCGGCCAGGTAGGCCGGCTTGACCAGGTCGCGCCAGATCTCCAGGGCCCCGGTGCGCGCATAACTGCGGGCCAGCTTGCGCAGCCCGGGGAAGCGCAGGCTGTCCAGCATGTCGCGGCCATTCACCGACAGCCGTCCGTACCCCTCCCGGGCCAGCGCGGGCACCGCGTTCGGCCCGGCGTGCAGCGACCCGTCGACACCGCGGGTGAAGTGCACGCCGAGGAACGGGAAGGCCGGGTCGGGCACCGGGTACACCAGCCCCCGGACCAGGCCCGACGCGGCCGGCCGGAACGTGTAGTAGTCGCCGCGGAACGGGACGATGCGGTACTCACCGCTGCCCTGGCCGGTCATGGCGGCGATCCGGTCGGCCTGCAGCCCGGCGCAGCTGATCACGGCGCGGGTGCGCAGCGGGCCGGCGTCCGTCTCGGCCAGCCAGCCGTAGCGGGCCCGGGCCAGCCCCCGCACGCCGTGCCCGAACCGCACCTGGCCGCCGCCGTCCCGCACGGTGTCCGCATAAGCCGCCGCCACCTGCCGGTAGTCGATCACACCGCTCTCCGGGATGTGCAGCGCCCGGAGGCCGCGGACGGCCGGCTCGATCTCGGTTATCTCGGCCGGGCCGATCTCCCGGACGGCCAGCCCGTTGGCCTGGCCGCGCTGGGCCAGGCTGGCCAGCCGGGACAGCTCGCTCTCCCGGGTGGCCACCACGAGCTTGCCGGTCTGCCGGTACGGGATCTGCCGGGATCCGGCGAACTCCATCATGGCCCGCCGCCCCTCGGTGCAGAACCGCGCCTTCAGGCTGCCCGGCTGGTAGTACAGGCCGGCGTGCAGGACACCGGAATTGTGCCCGCTCTGGTGGACGCCGGCCACGGCCTCCTTCTCCACAACGGCCAGCCGCAGGCCGGGCCGCTCGGCCAGCAGGGCCATGGCGGTGGCCAGCCCGACCAGGCCGGCCCCGATCACCACCACGTCGAGCGTCCCGCCGTCCGGCCCGGCCACCGGCTCACCCCCATTCGCATCCATCCCCGTGGCGGATGTGACATCAATCACCGAATGCCAGGAACCGCCTTAACGCAGTCTTCATGCTTACCCTGTACACCTGTCGTTTGGGTCCCGCCCGCCCGGGAAAGTTGCCGATTGTACGGCTCGGTGAACCTGGCTCCCCGGCACGGGTCCCCGCAGGCCCGGTTGATAGCAGCGCAGCGGATACCGCCGACTGCGGTGATCTGTCTGCTTTATCCTCGGAGGGGAGACCGCGGGTGCCTAGACCGGCGTCGTCCCGGCGTGACCCGGATACAGGTGTTACGGAGCCGGATTCCTCCGCGACCGGTCCCGGTCCGGGCCAGGCACCCAGCGCCGCACCCCGCGGCCGGCACGGCCGGGCGGGCCGCCCCGGGCCGCCCCGGCGCCGGCTCCGCAGCCGCCGGTGGTTCCAGGTGGTGCTGGCCGCCGTGCTGGCGTTCTGTATCTGGCTGGCTTTTTCGGTGGGGCACGCGCTGACCATGCCGGGTGGCGGGACCGTCTCGGAGCGGCTCGCCGAGTGGGCCCGTGACCACTACCTCGGCCCGGTGGTCACGCTCGGCGAATGGCTCACCTACCAGCCACCCAAGGCCGGCGGCAAGCCCTCGTTCGCGCTGACCGGCCCGAGCGCAGGCCCGGTCCGCGGGGCGCCGCACAGCGCGCATGGCCAGGCCACGCCCAGCTACCCGGCGCCCGCGCCGCTCAAGCCGTTCGTGGCCCACCCGCTGCCCGGCGAGGGCCAGTGGCGGGTGCTGGGCACGGCCAAGGGGCAGCCCGCCATCTACGGCACCTACCTGCGCGCGAGCAGCGTTTACACGTCGTACGTGGCCGGCATCGTGTCGATGAACCAGAACCTGGTGCGGTTCCAGCTGCATCCAGGCGCGGAAGACCCGGGCCCCGGTCCCTGGAAGTCCCAGCCGTACATCGTGCCCGGCAGGCGCCTCGGGCTGCTCGCCACGTTCAACGGCGGTTTCAAGATCGCCACGTCAGGCGGTGGCTTCTACCTCAACGGCGCGACTTCCGGGACGCTGACCAGGGGCGTAGCCTCGGTCGTGTACTACCGCGACGGGCGGATCGCGATCGGGAACTGGGGCGGTTCGGTGCGGATGACCCGGGATGTGGCCGGCGTCCGGCAGAACCTGCACATGATCGTCGCGCACGGGAAGATCCCAGCCACCGTGGACTACAACGTCGAGGGCGCCTGGGGGGCCACCCTGGGTGGCGGCTACTACGTGTGGCGGTCGGGGATCGGCGTCACCAGCGACGGACGGGTGATCTTCGCCTACGGGCCGGCGCTGAACGTGCGCGAACTGGCTGAGCTGCTCAAGCGGGCCGGCGCGGTAACGGCCCTGGAGCTGGACATCAACCCGGACTGGATGTCGTTCATGTACTACCTGCCGAAGCACCATCCGGCCGAGCCGACTCCGGTCAACCTGCTGCCCACCCAGATCCAGCCACCTGACCGGTACTACGGCCCGGCCAGCCGCGACTTCACCGCTGTGTACGCACGGTGACGACCCGCACGAGACCGGCCGACGTCCCGCCGGCCGGCCCGGGCGCGCTCAGTCACCGTGGCGGCCTGGTGGGCTGGCTGGCCGCCGTCGTGCAGACCGCCCGGCCCCGGCAGTGGCCGAAGAACCTGCTGGTCTTCGCGGCGCCGCTGGCGGGCGCGTCGCTGGGCCGGGACGACGGCCTGGGCTACGCGCTGGCCGCCGCGGGCGCGTTCACCGCCGCCGCGGCCGCGGTGTACTTCGTCAACGACGTCATGGACGCCGACCGGGACCGCCAGCACCCGGTCAAGCGGCACCGCGCGGTAGCATCCGGCCGGCTGTCCCGTGGCCACGCGCTGGCCGTGGCCCTGGTCAGCGTGGCGCTGGCCGAGGCGGGCTGCCTGTGGCTGGGTGAGTACACGCTGGCCGTGCTGGTCTGGCTGTACTTCGTGCTGTCACTGCTGTACAGCGCGGCACTCAAGCACCTCCCCGTGGTCGAGCTGCTGTTCGTGGCCAGCGGCTTCGTGCTGCGCGCGCTCGGCGGGGCCAGCGCCACCCGGGTGCCGCCCTCGGGCTGGTTTCTCGTGGTGTGCAGCCTGGGCGCGCTGATGGTGGCCATCGCCAAGCGCTTCACCGAACTGGCCGTGCTCGGGCCGCACGCGGCCACGCACCGCCCGGTGATGCGCTGGTACCGGGCCAGCTGGCTGCGGGTCGGCCAGCGTGTCGTCTCGGCCGGAATGATCACCGCCTACCTGCTCTGGGCGTACGGTCAGCATGGCGGGTCGACCCGGGTTCTGCACCTGGTCAGCGCGGTGCCGCTGGCCGCGGCCCTGGTCCGCTTCGACTGGCTCACCGGGCACCGGCAGGCCAAGCCGGTCGAGGACCTGATCTCGCGGGACCGGCTGATGGTCGGCTGTGAGCTAGCCTGGCTGGCGCTGTTCGCGGCCGGCCTGCTGCAGTTAATACCGAACAGCGGATAATCGCCTGGTCGAGCGGGCCCGTGGTCCGGCCGGACAGTGACTCAGGAGGCGCAGTGCAGAGCAGCCAGCCGGCCCCGGCCGGCGTGAACCGGGTACTCCTGCTCGGCGGGACCAGCGAGATCGGCCTGGAGATCCTGGCCGCGCTCAGCCTGCCCGCCCGGGCCGAGGTGCTGCTGGCCGGCCGGGACGAGCAGCGCCTGGCCGCGGCCGGGAAGGCGCTGGCTGGGAAAGGATCAGGTGGCCAGGTAAGGACGCTGCACTACGACGCCACCGCGCTGGACACCCACCCGGCGGTGATCGCCGAGGCGTTCGCGGCCGGGGACGTGGACGTGGTCATCTCCGCCGCGGGTGTGCTCACCGCGCAGGACGTGCTGGACCGCGACCCGGTGCGGGCCGGCCAGCTGGTCGAGACCAACTTCAGCGGGCACGTCACGGCGCTGCTGGCCGCGGCCAGCCGGATGCGGGCCCAGGGCCACGGCACCATCGTGGTGCTGTCCTCGGTGGCCGCCATCCGGCCGCGCAGGGCCAACTACGTGTACGGGTCGGCCAAGGCCGGCCTGGACGCGTTCGCCCGCGGCCTGGCCGACGCGCTGCACGGCAGCGGGGTGGGGGTGCTGCTGGTCCGGCCCGGCTTCGTGACCGGCCGGATGACCGCGGGGATGCCGCCGGCGCCGCTGTCCAGCACCCCGGCCGCGGTCGGCGCGGCGGTGGCCCGGGCCCTGCGCCGGCCGTCCCCGTCGGGCACGGTGTGGGTGCCCCCGGCGCTGGCCGTGCTGGCCGGCGGGCTCCGGCTGATGCCGCGGCCGCTGTGGCGCCGGCTGCCCCGCTAGCCTGCTGAGCCGGTCATGCGGGTGCTGGTGGCGGAGGACGACCGCGGGCTGCGGGAGGCGCTTGGCCGGGGCCTGCGCGAGAACGGGTATGCCGTCGATACGGTCCCCGACGGCCAGACGGCCATGACCTACCTGCGCGGTTATGAGTACGAAGTGGTAGTGCTGGACTGGCGGATGCCGGGCGTGTCCGGCCTGGAGGTGCTGCAGTGGCTGCGCCAGGATGGGCAGCCGGTGCCGGTGCTGATGCTGACCGCCCGGGACACCCCGGCCGACCGGGTCACCGGGCTGGACCAGGGCGCCGATGACTACCTGGTCAAGCCGTTCGACTTCGCCGAGCTGCTGGCCCGGCTGCGCGCCCTGCAGCGCAGGCCGCGGACCGCGCAGCCGCCGCAGCTGGCGGTGGGTGACGTGCTGTTCGACCCGGCCACCCGGGAGGTCCGGATCGGGGCCCAGCGGCCCGCCCTGACCGGCATCGAGCGCGGCATCCTGGAAATGCTGATGCGCCACTCCCCCGCCGTGGTGGGCCGGCGGTCGATCGCGCTCAGCGTGTGGGAGAACGAGGCGGACACGCTCGGCTCCAACACCATCGACGTGCACATGGCCCGGCTGCGCGCCAAGCTGGCCGCGGGCCAGGTGCGTATCGAGTCGGTGCGCGCGGTCGGCTACCGGATCGTGCCCCGGTGAGCGGGCGGGGGCACGCGGCCCGGGTCGCCCTGGTAGCCACCCTGCTGGTCGGCGTGGTCTACGCGGGCTGCGTCGTCGCGCTGAACCGGGCCATCACCGGCCGGTTGGTGAGCGCGGTGGACAGCCGGCTCCGCGAGCAGCTGGCCACCGTGCAGGCCGGGCACCGGCCAGCCCGGGACGGCACACTGGTGACCGACACGGACAACGACATCGACGAGGCGCCGGTGTTCGTCTGGCGGGCCGTCCCCGGGCACCGGCCGGTGCCGATCAGCGACGGCGCGCCCGTGCTGCCCAGCGGCTTCGTCCCGGCTGGCGGCGGCCCGGTCACGATCCAGCTCGGCGCCAGCCCGTTCCGGCTGGCCACCGCCCGGCAGGGCCCGGGCCTGCTGGTGGCCGGGCAGAGCCTGGCCGAGCAGCAGCACGTGACCGACGTGCTCCAGGACGGCGAGGTGGCGGTGGCGCCGGTGCTGCTGCTGGCCATGTTCGCCGGGTCGCTGATCATCGGCCTGCGGGCGCTGTCCCCGGTGGAGCAGTCCCGGCGGCGCCAGCTCGAGTTCACCGCGGACGCGTCGCACGAGCTGCGCACACCGCTCAGCGTGATCAGCGCGGAGATCGGTATCGCGCTAAGCACGCCGCGGCCGGCCGGCGACTACCAGGCCACCCTGCACCGCATCGACAGGGAGAGCCAGCGGCTGCGGCGCATCGTGGAGGACCTGCTCTGGCTGGCCCGGTTCGACTCGCAGCCGCCCCCGCCGGGGGCCGAGCCGGTCGACCTGTCCGTCATCGCCGCGGAGTGTGCCGAGCGCTTCCAGGCCGTGGGGCACGCGGCATCGCCGGGGATCTCGGTGGATGTCAGCCCCTCCCCCGCGGCCTGGATCAGCGCGCCGCCGGAGTGGGTCGACCGGCTGACCGGGGTGCTGGTGGACAACGCCTGCCGGTACGCCGGGCCGGGTGGCCACGTCCGGCTCGGCGTGGCGGCCCGGGGCAACCGGGTCAGCCTGACCGTGGAGGACAGCGGCCCCGGGATCCCGGCTGCCGACCGCCCCCGGCTGTTCGACCGGTTCCACCGGGCCACCGACCAGGGCAGCGGGGCCGGGCTCGGGCTGGCCATCGCCGACTCGATCGCCCGGTCCACCGGCGGGCACTGGCGGATCGGCGAGTCCGGGCTGGGCGGCGCCCTGTTCGAGGTGTCCTGGCGCCGCTCACCGGCCCGCGGCCACGGCGGCGGCCAGGCCGCCCCGCCCAGCGCGGCACCGGCCGCTCAGCCCAGCGGTGCACCGGCCGCTCAGCCCGCGACCGGGCCCAGCGGTGCACCGGCCGCTCAGCCCGCGACCGGGCCCAGCGGCTCGTCCGCCAGATAGGGCGGCGCCGGCTCGTACTGGATGGAGCGCCGCACCTCCCGTGCATGGCTACGGCCATGAAGCCGGCCGACGAGCCATAGCGCCATGTCGATCCCGGCCGACACGCCCTGGCTGGTGACCACGTTCCCGTCGACCACGTAGCGGGCGTCCCGGACCACCGTGATTTCGCCGCGTGCTGCCAGGGTGTCCTCGAACGCGTGATGGGTGGCCACCCGGCGGCCGCGGGCTGGCCCGGCCTCGTGCAGCAGCAGCGCTCCGGTGCACACACTGCTGACCCAGCTGGCCTGGCCCGCCACCCGGGCGATCCAGCCGGTCAGCTCCGGGTGGCCCACCTCCCGCCGGGTGCCCATGCCACCCGGCACCAGGAGCACGTCCAGCGGCGGGTGGCTGTCCAGGGTGTGGTCGGGCAGCACCCGCATGCCCTTCGCGCAGCGCACCGGGCCCGGCTGCGGCGCGATCAGGACCGCCGAGTCGCCCTGGCCGCGGAGCATGGCCGACATTGTGAACACCTCCCACGGCCCGGCGAAGTCGAGCTCCTCGGCGCCGTCGAAGATCAGCAACCCGTAATTTGTCATGCGTACTCCCCGGTGGCCCGGAATCTGTCCCGGTAGTCCGATGGTGCGATGCCGAGGCGGCGGTGGAATGCCCGGCGCAGCGATTCAGCCGTCCCGAAGCCGCAGCGGCGGGCCACCGCGGCGACCGGGTCGTCGCCTTCGGCCAGCGCCCGGCGCGCCGCTTCCAGCCGGACCCGCTCCACGTACTCGGCGGGCGGCACGCCCAGCTCGGCGGTGAACCGGCGCTGCAGCTGGCGGGGGCTGAGCCCGGCCTGCGCGGCCAGGTCGCCGATGGTGTGCCGGGCGCCCGGGCTGGCCTGCACGGCCGCGGCGGCGGCCCGGACCGGCCCGGTGGACGGCTGCGCCGACCACAGCGGCACGCTGAACTGGGACTGGCTGCCTGGCCGGCGCAGGAACAGCACCAGCTCCTGGGCCACCGCGTGCGCCACGTCCCGGCCGAGATCGTCTTCCACCAGGGCGAGGGCCAGGTCCATGCCGGCCGTCACCCCGGCCGAGGTCCACAGCCGCTCATCCCGGATGAAGATGGGGTCGCAGTCCACGGCCAGCCCCGGATACTCGCGGGCCAGCTGGGCCGCCCGGCCCCAGTGGCTGGTCACCCGCTGGCTGGTGGCCAGCCCGGCGGCGGCCAGCAGGAACACCCCGCTGCACACCGAGGTGACCCGGCGCGCGCCGGCCCCGGCCGTGGCGATCCAGCTGACCAGCTCCGCGTCGCACCGCGCTGCGTCCACCCCGCCGCCGCCCGCCACGACCAGGGTGTCGATGCCGTGCGGGGCGAGCTCCGCGAGGCCGTGCCCGGCGTGCACGGGCAGCCCGCTGCCGGACCGCACCGGCCCGGCCGCTGCGGCCACCACCTGGCAGCGGTAAGCCCCCGACCGCCGGCTGGCCTGCTGGAACACCTCGTAGGGGCCGGCCAGGTCGAGGGACTGGAATCCCTCGAAGATGACGAAGACGACCCGGCGTGGCGGCACCCCTCCAGCCTGCCCGCCCGGTGCGATGTCCGCCACGCCGTGTACCCCACATTTCGCGCCATCGCCTGCATTCGTGATCATGACTTTGGTGTGGCGGGCGCGTTGTTTTCACGTGGCTGGCCCGCCAAGACCGGGACAAAACGGGCATCTACCGCACCAGAGCCGTGCAATGTGGAATCGGGCCGGTCCTGGATGCCCGGGTGCTGGTGCTGGTGTGCCACAGGTGATCAGTGGGATCAGCGGGATCTGCCATCCGCGGCCGCCCGCCATACCCGGTAAACCGGGTAAGTCAGCGGCGTTGCGTGGGGACGCCACCAAAGTCATGATCATCAGCGGGTGGCGGCCACCTGGGCCCGGGCTAGCCGGGGGCTAGCCGGCCGGCCTGGCCCTGGCCCTAATGTGGGGGTATGACGGGTTTGCGGGTGCTGTTCATCGGCGGCAGCGGCGTGATCAGCTCGGCGTGCGCGGCACTGGCGGTCAGCCAGGGCATCGAGCTGTCCGTGCTGAACCGGGGGCAGACCCGGCACCGGCCACTGCCACCGGCCGCGCGGGCGCTGCACGCGGACGCCCGCAACCTGGCCCAGGTGCGCGAGGTGCTGGGCGGCGCGACGTTCGATGCGGTGGTGAACTGGGTCGCCTATACGCCCGAGCACGTCGAGGCCGACCTCCGGCTGTTCCGCGGCCGGGTGGGCCAGTACGTGTTCATCAGCTCGGCGTCGGCGTACCAGACGCCGCCGTCGCGGGTACCGGTCACCGAGTCGACCCCGCTGCGCAACCCGTTCTGGCGCTACTCCCGCGACAAGATCGCCTGTGAGGACCTGCTGGTCAGCGCGTACCGGGCTGAGGGCTTCCCGGCCACCATCGTGCGGCCGTCGCACACGTACGACCAGACGCTGGTGCCGCTGGACGGGGGCTGGACGGTACTGGCCCGGATGCGCCAGGGCAGGCCGGTGATCGTGCACGGGGACGGCACATCGCTGTGGACGCTGACCCACCACCGTGACTTCGCCGCGGGCTTCGTCCCGCTGCTCGGGCACCCGCGCACGCTGGGCGAGGCGTTCCACATCACGTCCGGCGACGTGCTCACCTGGAATCAGATCACCGAGGCGCTGGCCGCCGCGGCCGGCTGCCGCGCCGACATCGTGCACGTGCCGTCGGACGTCATCGCCGGGGCCGACCCGGACTGGGGCGCCGGGCTGCTCGGGGACAAGTCGCACTCCATGGTGTTCGACAACGCCAAGCTGCGCAGCGTGGTGCCCGGCTACCGCGCGGTCATCCCGTTCGAGCAGGGCGCCCGGGAGATCGTCGGCTGGCACGACGAGGATCCGGCCCGGCAGCACGTCGACACCCGGATCGACGCGGTCATGGACAAGCTGGCCGCGGCCTACCGCGGCTAGCCGGACGCCGGCCGGCTGGCCCGGACGCCGGCTGGCCCGGACCCGGCGGCCCTTACCCGGCCGGCTGGCCACGCAAGCCCGGTCAGGCGGCCCGGTACCGGCCCGCCATCCGGGCCCGCTTCGCCTCGCGCGAGTCGCCGTGCGAGACCCAGATGGCCACGTCCAGGATGCGCAGCAGGCTGGCCTCGGCCGCGTCCGGCGGCCGCAGCGCCTCCACGTCGGCCCGGGCCTGCGGGTCGCTCAGCAGGTAACGCAGGACTTCATAGGTCAGCCCCGGCAGCCCGGCGGCCCGGATCACCACCTTGTCGGTGACCGGGCACAGCCGGGGGCGCTTGCGGGCCAGCACCTTGGCCGCCGTGGCGGTGCCCACGCCCGGGATGTCCAGCAAGGCGTCCCAGAGCACGTCGACGCCGGCCAGGTCGGCGTCAGTGGCCCGCCACAGATCGAGGTCGGTGCTGATCCCGGCGAGCATCCGGGAGAACTGGGCACCCTCACGGCCGAGCAGGAGCCGCACTACCTCTGGCCGCCAGGCGATGTCCAGCAGCGCAACAGCCAGCAGATCGTCTGCGGTGAGCAGGTCCGGCGGGTTCACACCCAGAGTGGTGAAGGTCATCCCGGCGAATCCTTCAGCCGGGTCGAAGTAGGCAGCGACCGCCGGGGCCACGCCTGGCGTGGTCACAGTTTCCCTGAGCCGCCCGGCAGCACGGCGGACGGCTTCTCCTCCCCTTAACGAGCTCATCTGCCCAGTATGCGGCCACCCGGGCCGGATGCGGTGCTGACCCGCGCCGCGAAATTCCTCCGGATTTCCTGAATAACTCCCGAAAGGGCCGGGACGGCGGCGGACGGACCGGCCCGGCGGGGCAGATACCGGCCCGTGTACCCCGATCTCGGTTAGGTCACGAATCGGCGACAACTGGCGCTCCGGGTCTTGCCGGTCCCGGGATGCGGCTTTTGAATCAGTGAACCATGATTCATCAGGTGCCAACAGCGCCTATCTGAGCAGGGTGTTCTCTGTGAATGAGGATTCATCCGTGGAGCCGCCTCCGGCCGGGCCATCATCGCCCGGCACCGGCCTGCTCGAGGTGCAGGGCATCACGGTTCGGTTCGGCGGGCTGACCGCCCTGGACGACGTGTCGCTGGCCGCCGCGCCCCGCCAGGTCACCGGGGTCATCGGGCCGAACGGGGCAGGTAAGACCACGCTGCTCAACGTGCTGTGCGGTTTCGTCCGGCCTGATCCGGGCCGGCTCCGGCTCGACGGCGCCGAACTGCGCAGGCTCCGCCCGCACCAGCTCGCCTCGCTGGGCGTCGCCCGGACGCTGCAGGGCGTCGGCCTGTTCCGCCGGCTGTCGGTGCTGGAGAACGTGATGGTCGGCGCCCAGCGCCAGGCCCGGGCCGGGTTCTGGACCGCCCTGGGCGGGCTGCCGCGCAGCGACCGGGACGAGCGGCAACTGCGGGCCCGCGCGCTGGAAGCGCTCGACCGGGTGGGTGCGCCAGGGCTGGCCGACGCCATGCCGGGCCAGCTGGCGTTCGGCGTGCGAAAGCGGGTGGCGCTGGCCCGCGCCCTGGTGGCGCGGCCCCGCCTGCTGCTGCTCGACGAGCCAGCCGGCGGCCTGTCCGAGGCCGAGCTCGGCGATCTCCGTGAGCTGATCACCAGCCTGACCGCAGACACCACGGTGGTTCTGGTGGAGCACCGGATGGACCTGGTCATGGCGGTCTGCCGGGCGGTCGTGGTCCTGGACTTCGGCCGGGTGATCGCCCAGGGCACGCCGGGCCAGGTGCAGGCCGATCCGGCGGTCACGGCGGCTTACCTCGGCGCGGAGGGCACCGGTGAGTGAGGCCCCGGCGGCCGTCCCGGCTGGGCCGGACGCGCTGGCGGTGCGGGATCTCGCGGCCGGCTACGGCGGCGGGCTGGCGCTGCACGGTATTTCGCTGGCCGTCCGCCCGGCCAGCATCACCGCCGTGCTGGGCGCGAACGGCGCGGGCAAGACCACGCTGCTGCGGGCCATCAGCGGCGTGCTCAAGCCGCGCGGCGGCCGGGTGCTGCTGCACGGCCGGGACGTGACCGGCCGCGCGCCGGAGAACATGGCCCGCAGCGGGGTGGCCCACGTGCCCGAGGGCCAGGGCATAATCGGCGAGCTGACCGTGGAGGAGAACCTGCGGCTGGGCGCGCTGTGGCGGCGGCCCCGCGAGGCACGGGCGGCCGCACTGGCCGAGGCGTACCAGCGGTTCCGGGTGCTGGCCGAGCGCCGGCGGCGGGCCGCCGCCACGCTGTCCGGGGGCGAGCGGCAGATGCTGGTGATCGCCCGGGCGCTGATGGCCCAGCCCCGGGTGCTGCTGCTCGACGAGCCGTCGCTCGGCCTGGCCCCCCGGGTGGTGGCGCAGGTCATGGACCTGATTGCCGGCCTGCGCGAGACCGGCCTGACCGTGCTGCTGGTCGAGCAGAACGCGCGCAGCGCGCTGGCCATCGCCGACCAGGGCGTGGTGCTCAACCTGGGCCAGGTCGTGGTCACGGCGGAGGCGGCCGCGCTCGCCGCCGACGTCCAGCTCCGCCAGCACTACCTGGGCTTCTGAGGAGGCGTCCGGTGGCAGAACTCTTCGAGCTGACCCTGGGCGGGCTCAGCGTCGGCATGATCTACGCGGCGATCGCGCTGTCCCTGGTGCTGATCTGGCGGGCCACCCGGATCCTCAACTACGCCCAGGGCGGCCTGGCCATGTTCACCACCTACCTGGCGTTCACGGTGATCACGCACACCGGGTCGTACTGGGCCGGCTTCGTGGTGACCCTGGTGGCCGGGCTGCTGCTCGGCGGGCTCATCGAGCGGGTGGTGATCCGCCCGGTAGAAAACAAGCCGCCACTGAACGCCATCATCGTGACCATCGGGCTGCTCATCTTCCTCGAGGGCCTGGCCGGTGTCATCTACGGGGGCCAGTACCGGTCGTTCCCGGCCGCGTTCTCGATCGACGGGCTGCATGTCGGCTCGCTGGCCCTCGGCATCTCAGCCAACGACGTGTTCGTGGCGGCGGCCGTGCTGGTCGCCGCGCTGCTGCTGGCCGGGCTGTTCCAGTACACCTCGGTCGGGCTGCGGCTGCGCGCGGCGGCGTTCAGCCCGCCGGTGGCCCGGCTGCTCGGGGTCCGGGTCGGCCGGATGCTCACCCTGGGCTGGGCGCTGGCCGGGCTGATCGGGGCGCTGGCCGGGGTGCTGGTCTCGCCGTCCACGTTCCTGTACCCGAACAGCATGGACTCGGTGTTCGTGCTCGGCTTCACCGCGGCGGTGATCGGCGGGCTGGACAGCCCGGCCGGCGCGGTGGCGGGCGGCCTCATCCTCGGCGTGGCGCTCAGTTACGTCGGCGGCTACCTCGGCTCGGACGTGGTGCCGCTGTTCGGCCTGGCCGCGCTGGTGGTGGTGCTGATGATCCGGCCCGAGGGCCTGTTCTCGGCTGCGGCCGCCCGGCAGGTGTGACCGATGACCCTGCTCCGGCACCTGGCCGCCGCCATCGTGGTCGCCCTGGTCCTGGTGCTGCTCACCGTCCGGCTGGACGCGTTCCGCGACTACCAGATGGCCGAGGTGGCGTGCTACGTGGTGGCGGTGGCCGGGCTGACCGCGCTGGTCGGGCTGAGCGGCCAGATCTCGCTCGGCCACGGCGCGTTCATGGCCATCGGCGCGTACTCCGCCGCCCTCCTGCTGCTGCACCTGCACTGGCCCCTCCCCGCGGTGCTCGCGGCCGCCGCCGTGATCACCGCGGCCAGCGGCGCGGTAGTGGGGGTGGCGGCGGCCCGGCTGCGCGGCCCGTACCTGGCCGGCGCCACCCTGCTGCTGGCCGTGGCGCTGCCCTCGCTGGCGCTCAGCGACCCCAGCCTGTTCGGCGGCGACCAGGGGCTCAGCGTAGTGACCAGCACGCCCGCGTTCCTCGGCCCCACCTTTCCGCCGACCCGCTGGCAGGCGTGGCTGACCTGCGGGTGCGCTTTGATCACCCTGGTGCTGCTGGCCAACCTGGCGCGCAGCCGGGTCGGCCGGTCCTGGCGGGCGGCGGGTGACGACGAGGTAGCCGCCGCGCTGGCCGGGCTGAACGTGGCCCGGCTCCGGGTGCTCGCGTTCGTGGTCAGCGCGGCCTGCGCGGGCCTGGCCGGGGCGCTGCTCGCGATCACCACGTCCATCGTCTCGCCCGGCGCGTTCACGATCACCCTGTCGGTCGCGCTGCTCACCGGGGCCGTGCTCGGCGGCCTGGGCAGCCTGGCCGGGGCGGTGTGGGGCAGCCTCGTGCTGGTCCTGGTGCCCACGTACGTGATGGACGTGGCGGCCAGCCACGGCCTGTCCAGCTCGGCCGGATCCAACATTCCGGTCGCCGCATACGGCGTCGTGCTCGTCGTCGTCATGCTCCTGTTCCCCGACGGCATCCAGGGCGGGCTGGTCCGGCTGTACCGGCCGGTCGCCGCCCGGGTGCCTGCCTGGCGCGGCCTGGCCCGGCGGAAGACCACCGGGCCCGCCACCGCACCAGCACCGCAGCCCCGCGCGTCAGCCAGCGAACACCAGGAAGAAGGCTCTATATGAACAGATCTCACCGGGCCGGCCTGCCCGCCACGGCCGCAGTAGCGGCCATCGCGCTGGCGCTCAGCGCCTGCGGCTCGAGCGGCGGAAGCTCCAGTTCCAGCAGCAGCAGCGCCCTGACCGCGTCCGCGCCGGGCATCACCGCGAAGACCATCACGATCGGCAGCCATCAGCCGCTGACCGGGGTGGCCGCGCCCGGTTACGACGAGATCGCGCCCGCGTCGAACGCCTACTTCGACTACGTCGACGCGCACGGCGGGATCTACGGGCGGAAGATCGTCTACAAGTTCCTCAACGACCAGTACAACCCGGCGGACACCGTGTCCGTGGTCAAGCAGCTCGTGCTGCAAGACAACGTGTACGCGATCTTCGACGGGCTGGGCACCCCCACTCACCTGGCGGTGGCACCGTTCCTGAACTCGGAGAAGGTGCCCGACGTGTTCGTGGCCTCCGGGTGCGAGTGCTGGAACAACCCGGCCCAGTGGCCGGAGACGTTCGGCTGGCAGCTCGACTACGTGCGCGAGGGCAAGATCCTCGGCAGCTACATCAAGAAGCACTTCGCCGGTCAGAAGATCGGCTACTTCTACCAGGACGACGAATTCGGCAAGGATGGCGTGAAGGGCCTCGACGACGAGATTCCGGCCGCCGACGTGGTCAGCCGGCAGAGCTACGACCCGACCAACATCAACGTCGGCCCGCAGGTGGCGGCGCTCAAGGCGGCCGGCGCCAAGGTCGTGGTGTCGTTCAGCGTGCCCGCGTTCAGCGCGCTGCTCAAGCTGAACAGCCTGAAGCTCGGCTTCAGCCCGACATATGTAGTCTCGGACGTGGGCGCTGACCCGATCACGCTGGCCGGGCTGCTCGAGGCGTACGCCAAGCAGGGCGGGGCCAAGGTGTCGGGCAACGCGCTGACCCAGGGCATCATCACCGACGGGTACCTGCCCACCCTGGGCGACACCGGCAACTCCTGGATCGCGCTGTTCAAGAAGATCCACGACCAGTACATCCCGAAGCTGCCGTTCGACGGCAACGTGCTGTTCGGCGAGGCGGTCGCCTATACGTTCGTCCAGGCCATGCTGAAGGCCGGCCGGAACCCGACCCGGGAGGACCTGGTCAAGGCGATCCAGAGCGGGCTGCCGCAGGGCCCGGCGGTGGCACCGTACGCCTACTCGGCCAGCGTGCACTCCGGGATGACCGGGGCCTACATTGGCGTCATCAAGAACGGGACGATCGTGCAGGAGGGCCCGGTCCTGACCACCACCACGGCTCCGACCAGCGCGATCACCCCGTACACCGGCTCGGCCCCAGCGGCTCCGGCCAGTGGGATGCCCTAACATACGCACGGGGTGCCCGCTGAGGCCGGGCCCGGTGTCGGAACCCGGACGGGGGTAGCAGGCGTGGCCGTCGCAGCGAGCCGGCGGCTGCCCGATGACCGCGGGCGGCCGCCGGCTGACCGGCTGCTGGCCGCCGCCGAGAAACTGTTCGGCGAGCGGAGCTACCAGCGGACCACGGTGGCCGACATCTGTGCCCGGGCCGGCATGGCCACCGGCAGCTTCTACGCCCACTTCGGCTCCAAGGCGGAGATCTTCGCCGCCGTGGTGCGCCAGATCAATGCCGATCTGCGGATGGCCATGCGGCAGGCCATCGAGCAGGCCGGGCCGGGCCAGCGGGACCGGGAGCGGGCCTCGTTCCGGGCGTTCTTCGACATGCTGTCGGACCGGCCGTGGATGGACCGGATCGTGCGCGAGTCCCAGTTCGTGGCGCCGGGGCTGTTCCGCGAGTACTACGAGCACCTGGCCCGCGGCTACGCCCGGGGGGTTCGCCAGGCCCAGCTGGCGGGCGAGGTGGACGCGCAGTACGACCCCGAGGTCATCGCGTACATATACGCCGGGATCGGCAACTTCGTCGGGATGCGCTGGGCGGACTGGACGGCGGGCGGCCAGGTGCCGGACGACGTCCTCGACGACCTGCTGGAGGTGCTGCGCCGCGGGCTTCCCCCACCCGCGGCGCAGCCCGTGCGGTGACCGCCGGCAGTCAGGGCCCGGAGCGCAGGATGACGGGTTCTGGTCAGGCTCGGCGGGTCACACTTCGGTAACGCCAGGTCCTGGCAGGCCGCCACTGCGGTGCGCGGGCCCGGCGTGCGCGGGCCCGGCGTGCGCGGGCGCGGTATGCACCTGCCCGGCGGGTACGTGCTGCGCGTGATCATCCGGGCCGCCGCCCATCATCCGGAGCATGGCCCGGCCCCCGGTCCGGAAGAACCGCACCACCAGCGCGGCGGCGACCAGCAGGAAGACAATGTTGAGGATCGTGGTGTAGTTCCACTGCACGGTCACTTCGGTGACCTTGGCGGACCGTTCGGCCGGCACCAGCCCCAGCCCGCTGAACAGGAACTCGATGATGTAGCCGGCCAGCACCATGCAGGCGTAGAACGTGCCGAGCAGCACCAGCATCATCCGGGTGCCGTAGTACTTCCGGTAGATGAACAGGATCGGGATGATGATCAGGTCGGCGAAGATGAACGAGATCACGCCGCCGAAGCTGATCCCGCCGTTCCACAGCACGGCGGCCAGCGGCACGTTGCCGATCGAGCAGACGAAGCTGAGCATCGCGATCACCGGGCCGATGACCGGCCCCCACAGCCGCGCGCCCAGCGGATGGCCGGTGAGGAACAGGTGCTGCCAGAACGAATCCGGCACCCAGGCGCCGACCGCGCCCGCAATGAGCAGGCCGATCACCACGTCGCGGATGACCGCGGCCCACTCCATGACGAAGATGTGGCTGACCGAGGTGTAGCCCTCCCGGCTGAATAGCCGGGTCCAGAAACTCCCGCCGGACGCGATGCTCATGTCCATCGCGGCGTGCCCTTCCATCGAGCCGGCCAGGCCCTGGCCGGCCTGCTCGCGGGCCGCGTCGATCAGCCGGGCCCGGACGAACAGCCGGAACGCGACCGCCAGCAAAACGATCATGATCGGGCCGCCGATGAACTCGGCCAGGGTGAACTGCCACGAGATGAGCAGAGCCAGGATGATGCCGAGCTCGATGACCAGGTTCGTGCTGGCGATCTCGAACACCATGGCCGCGGTAAAGCTGGCTCCCTTGCGGAACAGCGAGCGGGCCAGGGCCACGGCCGCGTACGAGCAGGACGACGAGGCCGCACCCAGCCCGGTGGCCCGGGCCAGCGCAGCCGGGCGGTCAGTGCCCAGCAGCCGGACCACGGTGGACCGCCGGACCACTGCCTGCACCACCGCGGACAGGGTGAAGCCGAGGATCAGCGACCAGGTGATCTGCCAGGTCATCGAGCCGGCCACGGCCAGCGCATGGGCCAGCGCATCGAGCACCCGCATCACTCCGCCTCCGGCGCGGCGATGGTCAGCAACTGGCGCAGGCAGTGCTCGAGCAGCGGATGCGGGAACGCGTCGCTGAGCCGGTAGTAGACGACCCGGCCGTCCTTGCGGAAGCTGACCAGCCCGGCCAGCCGCAGCATCTTGACCGCGTAGGAGACCTGGTCCTCGGTCACGTCCAGCACCAGGGCCAGGTCCCCCACGCACAGCTCGCCGGCGGCCACCAGGGCGAACAGGGCGCGCGAGCGCACCGGGTCGGCGAGTAGCCCGAGCAGGCCGGCCAGCCGCCCGGCATCGGCGACCGACAGCGCGTCCACCCGGGCCGCGGCCACACCCTGCTGATCGACCGGATGATCATGGTCTCGCAGTGGCACCTGGGTATACCTCCGTACATCCGTACGATCACACGGATATACGGGAATGTCAAATCACGCTGCGCGCGGCCCAGGGGCGGCCGGGTGGCTGTTCACGTGCCCGGCCCGCGCAAATTGGCGGGAAACGGGCATCTGGCGTACCGCAAGCCGTGAAAGGTGGACCCGATTGGCCGGCTGCCCGCCACGGCGGCACCAGCGGTCACACCAGCCCCACGGCCAGGGCGATCACGGCCGCGGACTGTGAGCTCAGCAGGTCAGGCCGGGCCGCCGATCCACAGCGGCACGGTGGCACCGGAGTAGGTACCCCAGCGGAACCGGTAGTCGCGCCGGCCGCTGTGCTCGTAGCGCAGCCGCATCCGGGAGAAGAACGCGGCACCTTTGTGGTACGCCACCCGGGACAGCGTGACCTGGGCCGGGTAGGTGCGGAAGTGGCCGGAGGCACAGTTCGGCTGGCAGTTGTCCACCCACAGCGTGCCGGTGGTGGCGGCCGACGAGCCGGACCAGCGCGACCAGTGCGGGGTACGCAGGAACGCGGTGGTCCCGCCTACGTAGATCACCGCCAGCCGGGCCCGGCCGTGCGCCCAGCCGTCCAGGCCGTTGTAGGCGACCGGCCGCCGCGCGGTGCTGGCGCCCGGGGACCGGGACGTGGCCAGCGCGGCCGCGGTGCCTGCCGCCGTCACGGCAAGAATGAGCGCGGCCAGGACCGCCACGCCCACCCTGGTCAGCCGGGCCTGCCTGAGCCCGGCCCGGCCCCAGTCTGCGAGCTTCAACCCCGTCCCCCTGTCCCGCGCCCCGTCCGGCGTCCCCAGCCGTGCGGACCAGCATAGTGGCCGGCGGCGGCGGCGCGGTGACCCGGCGCGGCCGGGTCAGCGGTGACCCGGGCGGCCCGGTCAGCCGATGACCCGGGCGGTGGACGAGCCGTCCGGCAGGCGGCGCACCTCGAGCCGTTCCGGCACCCGGTCCTTGAGGTCGGCCACGTGGCTCACGATGCCGACCACCCGGCCCCGGTCGCGCAGCTCGTCGATGACCGCCATCACCTGGTCCAGCGTCTCGGTGTCCAGCGCCCCGAAGCCCTCGTCGATGAACAGGGTGTCCAGGTCCACTCCCCCGGCTTCGGCCTTGACCACGTCGGCCAGGCCGAGGGCCAGGGCCAGCGAGGTGTAGAACGTCTCCCCGCCGGACAGCGACCCGGGGCTGCGTTCCGCGCCGGTGTGCCGGTCGATCACGGCCAGCGTGAGCCCGGCCCGCTCCCGCCGCGATCCGGCTTCGTCGGTGCGGCGCAGCTCGTAGCGGCCGGACGACATGGCCGACAGCCGGACGTTGGCCGCGGCCACTACCTGGCCGAACCAGTGCCGGAGCACGTACGTGGTCAGCGCCACCCGGCGCTGCCCCTCCATGCCCTTGGCCAGCCCAGCCAGGCTGATCAGCGGGGCGGTCTGCTCATCCAGCCGGTCCGCGTCCTGCTGGGCCGCGTCCAGCTCGGCCAGCCGCTGCTCCAGCCGGGCCGCCCTGGTGGTCCAGCCCTGGTGGGCCACGCGCGCCTCCCGCTCGGCCTCCTCGGCCCGGGCCAGCGCGTCCGCGGCGGCCTGGGCCGCCGCGTGCACCTCGTCGGCCCGGGCCGGGTCCAGCCCGGCCAGTTCGTCCGCCGCGACCGCGGCCCGCAGCCCGGCCAGCGTCTCGGCCCACCCGGTCACCTGGGCGGCCAGCCCGTCCTGCTCAGCCGCGCTGAGCAGCGCCGCGCTGGCCTGGTCCGGCTGGCTGAACCCGCGGGCCGCCGACTCCTGGCCGGCCCGTCCCCGGGCCCGGGCCTGGTCGGCGCGGGCCGCGGCCAGCGTGTCCAGCGCCGCGGCCAGGCCCCGGTCCGCGGCCGCGGCCCGGCGCAGCGCGGCCTGCCGGGCGGCCACCGACGGATGGCCGTGCGCGGCCGCGGTGATGTCCTGCTGCACGGTGGCCAGCTCGCCGCCGGCGGCGGCCGCCTGGGCCTGCGCGGTGGCCGCGGTGGCCGCGGCCGCACGCAGCTGCGCGCCGATCCGGTCCTGCTCGGCGCGGCGGCCCGCGACGTCCGCTTCCAGGCGGCCCACGTCGGCCGCCGCCTGCTCAGCCTGGGCCAGCTGCCCGGCCAGCTCGGCCGCCGCGGCGGCCAGCCCGGCCTCGCTCCCGCCGGCCGCCACCGCCGCGCACCCCGCGACGTCACCGGCCAGTGCCTCCCGCTCGCTGGCCAGCCGGGTCCGCCCGGCCGCCGCGGCGTCCCGCCGGGCGGCCGCGTCCGTGACGTCCGCGGCGGACACTGGCCCCGGGCCGGCTTCGGCCGGCCCGGGATGGGTGGCCGATCCGCAGACCGGGCACGGCTTCCCGTCGGTGAGCTGGCTGGCCAGCTCGGCCGCGATTCCGGCCAGCCGGGCCTCCATCAGCCGCTGATGCTGATCGACCAGGCCCTGATGCGTGTCGGTCGCGTCCCGCAGCGCCGCGTCCCGCGCCGCCAGCCGCTGTTCCAGGCCAGCCAGCCGGGCCGCGGCGGCGGCGCGCCGGCGGACCGCCGCCTGCTGCTCGCGGAGCGCACCCAGCGCGGCACCGGCCAGCCGGGCCGCGGCCAGCCGCCCGTCCAGCGCGCCGATCCGGTCCGGCAGCTCTAGCTGGGTGGTCTCCAGCGAGCTGACCAGCCGGTCCGCGTCCGCCGCGGCCTGCCGCAGCGCCGCCACCGCGGCCAGCCGGCCAGCCAGCCCAGCCTCGGCCGCGGCCACGTGCTGCAGCGCCGCCGCTTCCTGGTCGGCGGCCTGGGCCCGGCCGAGAACCTGGGCCGCGTCGGGCGTCCCGGCCTGTTCGGGGCTGAGCTGGTGCACAGCCGCGGCGGCCGCCGTCACGGCCTGGTCCGCCTCAGCCAGCGCGGCCAGCAGCGGCCGGACCGGCTCCGCGCGCTGGGCCGCGGCCAGCCGGGCGGCCCGGTCCTCGTGCTGGCCGCGGGCCGCCTCGTGCCCGGCCAGCCGGCCGGCGGCCGTGGTCAGCCTGGTCATCACGGCCGACTGCTGCCGGGCCCGCTCGCAGGCGGCCAGCAGCTCGGCGGTGCGGGCGGCGGCCACCTCCAGCCCGTCCGCGGTGACCGCGCGGTGCGCGGCCAGGTCGGCGCCGAGCTCCTTGAGCCGGGTGGCCCGGTCCGCGGGCGGCAGCCCGAGCAGCTCGCCCCGCGCCGGGCCGTCCAGCCCGGCGGCCTCGGCCGCGGCCGACACGGCCGCGTCGATGGCCGCGCCCGCCTGCGCCCGCTGCCGCTGCGCGGTGGCCCGCTGCTGGTCGAGCCAGCCGGTGATCCGGTCAAAGAGCTGGGTGCCGAACAGCCTGGACAGCAGCACCCGGCGCTCGTCGTCGGCGGCCCGCAGGAACGTGGCGAACTCGCCCTGCGGCAGCAGCATGACCTGGGTGAACTGGGCCCGGCTGAGCCCGATCAGCTCGGTGATCAGCTCACCAGCCTCGGCCTTGTTCGCGGTCAGGCTCGCCCAGCTGCCCCCCTCGCGGCGCTCCAGGTGTACCCAGGCCGCCTCGGTGGTGCAGCCCGCGCCGCGCTTCTTGGGCCGCTGGTGCTCGGGTCCCCGCCCCACCCGGTGCCGCACGCCGCCCACGGAGAACTCCAGCGTCACCGACGGCGCGGCGTCCGGCGCGGCGAAGTGCGACCGGAGCCGGTCCTCGGCCGCACCGGTCCCGGCCAGCCCGCCGTAGAGCGCGAACGTGATCGCGTCCAGGATGGTCGTCTTGCCCGCCCCGGTCGGCCCTTCGAGCAGGAACAGGCCGCTGGCGGCCAGCCGGGAGAAATCGATCCGCTGCGCGGACGCATAGGGCCCGAACGCCCGTATCTCCAGGCTGTGCAGCCGCATCAGGCTGCCACTTCCGCGTGCTGAGCGGCCTCCACGGCCGCGCGGAGCACGGCACGCTGCGCGTCGTCCGGCGAGCCGCCGCTGGTGAACTCCACGAACAGGGCGCAGATCTCGGCCGGGTCGGTGGTGGCGGCCAGCCGTTCCAGGTCGGCGCCGGCCCCGGGCAGGCCGCCGTCGGGGTCGAAGTCGAGCACCAGGGTGTGCGGCCATTTCTCGCGCAGCCGCTCCATCGGCGCGGCCGGGCGCGCTGGGTCGGTGAGCACCACCTTGACCCACGCACCGGCCAGCTCAGCCAGGTCGCGGCCGGCCCGGGCCAGCAGGTCGTCGAGGCGCCCGCGCACCTCGCGCAGCGGCCGGGGCACCGGCGTGGCCAGCTTGGTCACCGTGACCTGCCCAGTCCCGCCGAGCTCAGCCAGGGTGACCGACTTGGCGTGGTTCCTCTCGCCGAACGAGAAGGCCAGTGGCGACCCGGAGTACCGGACGGCCGGCCCGACGTCCTGCTGGCCGTGCAGGTGACCGAGCGCCACGTAGCTGAATCCGTCGAACACGCCGGCCGGCACGTCAGCGACGCCACCGACCCGGATGTCGCGTTCGGACTCGGTGGCCCGCGCGCCGGTGACGAACGCGTGCGCGAGAACAACGGTACGGTCGATGCCGCGGGACCGGGCGTCGGCGCGGATCCGCGCGCTCACCGCGGTCAGCACCGCCTCGTGCGAGCGCGCGCAGTCCAGCTCGGCCATGACCGCGTCGGGCAGCAGGTAAGGGATGCCGTAGATGGCCACCGGCCCGGCGGCGTCGGACAGCAGCACCGGGCGGCTGGCGTCAGCCAGCGACGTGCGCAGGTGGATGCCGGCCGCCTCGCTCAGCCCGGAGCCGAAGCCGAGCCGCACCGCCGAGTCGTGGTTGCCGCTGGTGATGATCATCGGGATACCGGCCCGGGCGAAGCCGAGCAGCGCCCGGTCGAGCAGCCGGACCGCGTCCACCGGCGGCACCGCCCGGTCGTAGACGTCCCCGGCGACCAGCACGGCGTCCACCTGGAGCCGCTCCGCCTCGGCGAGCAGCCAGTCCACGAACGCCTCGGCGTGGCGGAGCAGGTTCTCGCCGTGCAGGGTGCGGCCCAGGTGCCAGTCCGAGGTATGGATCAGTCGCATCGCGGCGCGCGCACTCCGATCCGGGGGAAGGCCGACCGGTAGGGCTGTCAGCACGATGATGCCCGACGGATACGGCATTCCCGGTGATCCCGGGCCGCTCCGCGTGTCGTTACAGCTGGCCGACGTCGGTGACCCGGAGCACCGCCTCGCCCGCCTCGGCCGACGCGGCCAGGTCGACGTCGGCACTGATCCCCCAGTCGTGGTCACCGGCCGGGTCGTCGAAGATCTGCCGGACCCGCCAGCGGTCCGCCCCCTCGTCGATGATGAGCAGCGCCGGGCCGCGGGCGTCCGCGCCGGTGCCGATCTCGTCGTGCAGCTCGAAGTAGGGCTCCACCGCCGCTTCCCACGCCGCCGCGTCCCAGCCCGCGTCCGCGTCCAGCCCGCCCAGTTCCGCATAACGCCCGAGCGCGGCCAGCTCCACCCGGCGGAACATGGCGTTACGCACCAGGACACGGAACGCGCGGGGATTCCCGGTGACCGCCTGCGGCCGCACCGGGGCCGCGCTGGCCAGCTGACCGGACGGGTCGCGGAGCTGCTCCCACTCGTCCAGCAGGCTGGAGTCGACCTGGCGGACCAGCTCGCCGAGCCACTCGATCAGGTCGGTGAGTTCCTCGGTCTTGGCCTCGTCCGGCACGGTCTGCTTGAGCGCCTTGTAGGCGTCGGCCAGGTAGCGCAGCACCATGCCCTCGGTGCGGGACAGCCCGTGCAGCGACACGTACTCGGTGAACGTCATGGCCCGCTCGTACATGTCCCGGACCACCGACTTGGGCGCCAGCGCGTAGTCGGCCACCCACGGGTGGCCGCGCCGGTACAGGTCATAAGCCGCGTCGAGCAGGTCGGCCAGCGGCTTCGGGTAGCTGACCGATTCCAGCCGGTCCATCCGGGTCTCGTACTCGACGCCGTCGGCCTTCATCTGGGCCACCGCCTCGCCACGCGCCTTGAACTGCTGCGCGGACAGCACCGGCCGCGGGTTGTCCAGGGTGGCCTCGATGACCGACACCACGTCCAGCGGGTAGTCCGGCGCCGCCGGGTCGAGCAGCTCGATGGCGGCCAGGGCCAGCGGGGACAGCGGCTGGTTGAGCGCGAAGTCGAACTGCAGGTCCACGGTGAGCCGGACCAGCCGGCCCTCGGCGTCCGGCTCCGCCAGCCGTTCCACCACTCCGCCGGCCAGCAGGGCCCGGTAGATCGCGATGGCCTGGTGGATGTGCCGGCGCTGGGCGGCGCGGTCCTCGTGGTTGTCGGTGAGCAGGTGCCGCATCGCGGTGAACGCGTCCCCGGGCCGGCCGATGACGTTCAGCAGCATGGCGTGGCTGACCTTGAAGCTGGAGGTCAGCGGCTCCGGCTCGGCGGCCACCAGCCGGTCGAACGTGGGCTGGCCCCAGGACACGAACCCCTGGGGCGGCTTCTTGCGCACCACCTTGCGCCGCTTCTTCGCGTCGTCGCCCGCCTTGGCCAGCGCCTTCTCGTTCTCGATGACGTGCTCGGGGGCCTGCACCACGACCCGGCCAGTGGTGTCGAACCCGGCCCGGCCGGCCCGCCCCGCGATCTGGTGGAACTCGCGGGCCTGCAGCAGCCGGGTCTTCGACCCGTCGTACTTGGACAGCGCGGTGAACACCACGGTGCGGATCGGCACGTTGATGCCCACGCCCAGCGTGTCGGTGCCGCAGATCACCTTGAGCAGCCCGGCCTGGGCCAGCGTCTCCACCAGCCGCCGGTACTTGGGCAGCATGCCCGCGTGGTGTACCCCGATGCCGTGCCGGACCAGCCGGGACAGCGTCTTGCCGAAGCCCGCGGTGAACCGGAACCCGCCAATCATCGCGGCGATCTCGTCCTTTTCCGCGCGGGTGCAGACGTTCACGCTCATCAGCGCCTGGGCCTGCTCCAGCGCGGCGGCCTGGGTGAAGTGCACCACGTACACCGGGGCCTGGTGCGTGGACAGCAGCTCTTCCAGCGTCTCGTGCAGCGGGGTGAGCACGTAGGAGTAGGTCAGCGGCACCGGCCGTTCGGCCGACTTGACCACCGCGGTCGGCCGGCCGGTGCGCCGGGTCAGGTCGGTCTCGAACCGGGTGACGTCGCCCAGCGTGGCCGACATCAGGACGAACTGGGCTGAGGGCAGCTCGATGATCGGCACCTGCCAGGCCCAGCCGCGGTCCGGGTCGGCGTAGTAGTGGAACTCGTCCATCACCACCTGGCCGACGTCGGCGTCGGCGCCGTCCCGCAGCGCGATGCTGGCCAGCACCTCGGCGGTGCAGCAGATGATCGGCGCGGTCGCGTTGACGCTGGCGTCCCCGGTCATCATGCCGACCTGGTGCGGGCCGAACGCGGCGCACAGCGCGAAGAACTTCTCCGACACCAGGGCCTTGATCGGCGCGGTGTAGAACGACCGGTGGCCGGCGGCCAGCGCGGCGAAGTGGGCGCCGGTCGCGACCAGGCTCTTGCCCGAGCCGGTCGGCGTGGACAGGATGACGTTGGCCCCGGACACCACCTCGATCAGCGCCTCTTCCTGATGCGGGTAGAGGGCCAGCCCCTGCTCCTTGGCCCAGCCGGCGAACGCGCCGAACACGCTGTCCGGGGCAGCGTCGGCCGGGAGCAGGTCGGTGAGGGTCACAAGTGTTCAATGCCGGATACCCGGCCGATGTTCCCGCGGCCCGGCGCCGGCCGGGGCCAACCGGCGCGGCGTCTGGCGCGTCCTAGTGACCACCGGATCATCGCTGGTCAACTCCTCAGACACCGGCAAGGAGACTATGTCCAGAACCAGAACGCTGGCCGCCCTCGTCAGCGGGGCCGTGGCCACGGCGGGCCTGGCGATCGTGGCGGGCGGCGGGCCCGCCGCCGCCACACCCACCCCGGCCAGCACCGTCCTGCCCGGCAGCGCGGTGCCGTTCGCCAGCCACGCCGCGGCGGGCGGCGCCGTGCCGGCCGGCCAGCGGCTGACCGTCCAGGTGTGGCTGCGGCCCCGGCTGGCCGCGGCGGAGCGCTTCGCCAGCGCGGTGAGCACGCCGGGTAACGCGTCATTCCGGCACTTCCTGCGCCCGGACGTGTACGGGGCCCGGTTCGGGGCCGCCGCGGGCACCGTGGCCCAGGTCCGGTCGTGGCTGCGCTCGGCTGGCTTCACCGGCCTGAGCACCGGCCCGGAGCACGCCTACATCCGGGCCACCGGGACGGCCGGGACGATCAACGCCGCGTTCCGCACCGAGCTGGAGCAGTACCCGGCGACCGCGGCGGCCAGCGCGGGCCGCTATCGGCTGCGGGCCAACGACGGCCCGGTGTCCGTCCCGGCCGCGCTGGCCGGCCGCGTGCTCGGGGTGACCGGGCTGGACAACGCCGCGCCCATCATCCCGCTCGACCGGCCGAATGGCGCCGTCCTCGGCCACGCCGCGCCCCGGGCCCGGTCGGCGGCGGCCAGCCGCGCCCCGTGCTCGCACTACTACGGGGAGCACGTGCTGAGCGGCCTGCCGGCCCAGTTCGGCACCACGTCCTTCCCGACCGAGGTGTGCGGGTACTCGGCCAGCCAGCTCCGCTCGGCCTACGGGGCCAGCGCGGCCGCCACCGGGACCGGGCAGACCATCGCCCTGGTCGAGCTGGGCCTGACCCGGGACATGTTCCGCACCCTGCAGGACTACGCCAGGGGCAACCGGCTGCCCCGCCCGGCTGGCCGGCGCTACCGGGAACTCCCGCTCGGCCGGGACAGCGCGTGCGGTGACCCGTTCGACGGGGAGGAACAGCTGGACGTGGAGGCGGCTTACGCGATGGCGCCCGGCGCCACCCAGCTGGTGGTGGGCGGGGACAGCTGCAACCAGGGTGATTTCGGCCTGCAGGGCCTGTTCGACGCCGACCTGGCCGTGCTCGGCGGGACCGGCGGCCACCCGCTGGCCACGGTGGCCTCCAACTCGTGGGAGAGCGGGGACGAGGCCCAGCCGGCGTCGCTGACCGGCGTCGAGCATGCGTTCCTGGTCCAGGCAGCGGCCGAGGGGGTGGGCATGTACTTCTCGTCCGGCGACGGCTCCGGCGTGGCGGCACCGTCCAGCGACCCGTACGCCATCGCGGTCGGCGGCACCACGCTCGGCATCGGCCGGGGCCACCGCCGGCTGTTCGAGACCGGCTGGTCCACCGGCGTGTCGGTGCTGCTGGGCCGGCACTGGATGTTCGAGGGCGAGCAGGGCGCCGCAGGCGGCGGCCCGAGCCTGCTCTGGGCCCAGCCCGGCTTCCAGGCGGGAGTCGTGCCGGACGCGCTGGCCCAGGCCCCGGGCGACCGTGGCGGCCTGGTCCGGTCGGCTCCTGACATCAGCGCGGACGCCGACCCGTTCACCGGGTTCGCCCTGGGCGCGCTGGCCTTCCACCGGCACCGGCGGCCGACCTACACCGTGTCCGACATCGGCGGAACCAGCCTGGCCGCGCCGCTGGTGGCCGGGATGGTGACCGCGGCCCAGCAGGGCCAGCCGGCCCCGTTCGGTTTCCTCGACCCGGCGCTGTACCAGATCTACCAGGGCAGCAGCGGCGCGCTGCACGACCCGCTGGCCCTGTCCGGCAGCAGCCCGGCCGCGTACCGCGGCATCGCGTGCCCGGCGGCCACCTGTGGCAGCGCGGTGCTGGCCACGTTCGACGACCAGAACCGGAACATGTTCGGTTACACCGGGCAGGTGACGCTGTCCGGCTACGACAACATGACCGGTACCGGCACACCGGCCGGGCCGGCCTTCCTGGCCGCCCTGCGGTCGGCCGGCTAACCGTCTGCCGGGTCGTCCCGGCCGGCTGGGATCGTGCCGTCCACCAGGGCGGTGGACCCGGCCGGCCGGGTGGTCGTCTGCTCGGTCCGCTCGCGCAGCCGCTGCAGCGTCTCGCTGTCGCCCAGCGGGACGGTGGCCTCCAGGCGGCTGCTCTCCTGTACTTCGGGCAGGTCCACCACCGCGTCCACCAGCGCGGCCCGGTGGCCGGGGGTGACGTGGCCGGGCGCCGCCTGGAGCGAGGCGCGGGCCGTGCCGCCGGGCTGCTGGGACACGTCTGCGCTGGCCACCGTCTGATCACCGTCCTTGATCTCGACGTGCCTGGTGTCCTCCGGATCGGTCATGAGGCTCCTCCCTACGGGTCATTTCCCGGCGCCTGCCCGGGCCGGCCGCAGTGAAACCACCCGGCCGGGCAGCGCCCGCCGCCCGCCGCCCGCGGGGCCGCCCGGCGCGGCACGGCGTTCGGGCTGATCAGCAGCGTGGTCGCGGTCAGCCAGAGCGCGGCGAAGATGATGCTGCCGGTGAGTCGGTGGGGTGATGCTCGCCGCGGTACATCCGGGCCAGCGCGATGAGCAGGGGCATCACGGTGGCCGGGACCAGGAACAGCCAGCGCCACCGGCCGCGGGCGTGGCCGGTGGCCACGACCGCGGATCGCGATGTACAGGCAGCAGGTGGCCGCCAGATGCGGCCAGCACGGCCGCGGCCAGGCCGAGCACCGTGCACGCCGCGCCGTCGCTGCCCAGCCAGGTGACCGCCCCGACCACCGCGGGGTGCGCGGCGACCAGGCCGTTGATCCAGGCCGCGGCACCGTGGTCGGCGGCCTCTAACGGTCCCCAGCGCAGCCGCACCGCGACCAGCAGCACGGCGGACACCAGCGCGGCCACGGTCACCGCGATCGTGGGCCCGGGGGCTGCGCCGGTGCTGACGCGCTGTCGGTGCGGGCATGGCCGCACACCGTGCCCGCCGGGCGCCGGTTCATGCCTGCGCCCGGCGTCAGCCGAAGAAATACACCCGGGCGGCCAGCACGGCGACCACCAGCAGGATGCAGAACACGCACTTCACCGCCAGGCCGCGCTCGTAGCGCTCCGCGTCGCGTACCTCGTCGTCGAAAACCCGGGCCGCCTGCTGGTCCGGTGCCGTGGTCACGTCGGGGCCACCACCTTCCCGGTCTTCTCCGTCTTCTCCCAGCGCACCTCGGCGTGCCGGAGTTCCTTGACGTAGGCGGCGGTGGTGATGGCGCAGAGCAGCGGCCCGTACCCGCCGATGTACACGAACAGCGGGCCGAGCACGCGACCGAGCCGGCGCGGCTCAGCGACCTTGCCGAGGAATGCCACGACCATGCAGCCGGCCAGCCATACGTAGGTGAACAGCTCGATGCTGCGCACCCACTGGCTGGTGTACACAAACCCCGCGGTGGCCAGCAGCTCGTGCCCCACCCAGCTCACCGGGCCGGGCAGGATGGCGGCGGCCAGGATGGCCACGTTGACCGCACCCGGGAACATGACGCCCTCCTTCCAGGTGTGCCGGCCCACGTCCGGGTCGATGAGCAGGGTGAAGGAGGTGATGAACACATAGGTGATCACGTTGGTCAGCCACAGCGCGTGGAACGCGGCCCAGGCCAGCTGGTAGTCGATGAAGTACAGGATGACCAGCGAGGCCGAGGCCAGCATCATGAACACCGGGAGCAGCAGCAGGCAGAACCAGAGCAGCCCGAAGCTGACGCTGCCCAGCCGGTTGCCGCGCTGCGGCCGGAACCAGATGTACTTGAACCGCCGGGTGACCTGGATGTTGCCGCGGGCCCAGCGCAGCCGCTGCTTCCACAGCGCGCCGATGCGGCCCGGCTCCTCGGCCCACACGGTGGCGTGCGGCTCGAAGATGACCTTCTGCCCGGCGCGCTGGGTCTCGAATGTGGTGACCGTGTCCTCGGCCAGTGTGCCGGTGTCGATCCGGCCGCCGACCGCCTCGATGTTGGCCCGGGAGTGCAGTTGCGCACCGCCGGCCAGGCAGGCGATCACGCCCAGCACCTCCTGGCTGCGCCGCGCGGCGGCCTGCGCGGTGATGTACTCGTAGCCGATGAACCGGGTCATGTAGTTGCCCGGGCGGCTGCCCTCCTTGATGTACGCGGTGACCGAGCCGACCCGCGGATCGGCCAGGTGCCGGGTCATCCGGCGCAGCGCGGTGCGCTCGTAGATGACATCCGAGTCCATGATCAGGATGGCCTGCATCCAGTCGTCGGCCAGGATCACCGCCAGGCCGTGGTTGAGCGTGTGCGCCTTACCCTGGCCGCCCTGGTCCCGGCGCAGGTGCCACACGTTCCCCGGGTACTGGGCCACCTTGGCCTGGATCACCTGCGGGGTCTCGTCGGTGCTGGCGTCGTCCACCACGTAGATGCGCAGCGCATCCCGCGGGTAGTCGAGCCGCATCAGCCGGTCCACCGATGTGCCGATCACGGCCGCCTCGTTCCAGGCCGGGATCAGGATCGCGGTACGCGGGAAATAGGGCCCGCTCCGGGCGTAGTGCAGCCTGCGGAAGTGCAGGCCGACCAGGAGGAACTGGTAGTTCGCCACGAGCAGCGGGACCGCCCCGATGATCACGAATGCGACCAGCAGGGATTTGACCGCGAGCAGGAACTCCGGCATCACGGCCCCGCACCGGCCAGGGCCTGGCCGGCCAGGTCCCGGACGGTGCTGTACTGGCCAATCGTGCGGCAGTGGTGGCTGTCTGTGCTGGCCACCAGCGGAACGCCCGCCGCGGCGAAGGCCCGGATGACACGGGCCGACGGGCAGCCCCATTTCTCGTTGACTTCCAGCCGGGCGCCGGTGTCCAGCGCGGCGCGCACCAGCTGGTCCAGCGCCGCGTCATCGACGGCCAGCTCATCCAGTCCCAGCTTTGGCAGCACGCTGAACAGGTGAGCCAGCTGGGGCTGGCGGCCCGGCCACGCACCGACCCGGTGCAGCGCGCCGACCGTAGCGCCGGCCAGCCCGGCGGTGACTTCAGCCGCCGTGACCTGCCCGCCAGCCAGGGCGGCCCGGATGATGTCTGGCCGGACCGGGCCGCGCGGGCTGGGGAACTGGTGGTCGGCGATCAGGATCCAGCTGGCCCGCCCGATGTCATCCGGCAGGTCCAGCCGGCCGGACTGGTCGATGAGCTTGGCCTCGACCCCGGTCAGCAGCGTCAGGCCGGGCGCGGGTGGCAGCCCCTCGACGGCCAGGGCGTAGTCCGGAACCCAGGCCGAGTCCCGCCGTACGTGCTCGGCCAGCAGCAGCGTGCGCAGCCCGCGGTCCCGGGCCACCCGCACATTCTCGGCCAGCGTGCTGAGCGCGTCATCGGACCAGGTCGAATGGACGTGGTAATCCTCGTCCAGGGCCAGGCTGGCATCAATGGTGATCACGCTGCCCCCTCGTCTGCGACTGAGCCGGCCGGCCTGTATGTAACTAATACATTACATTAAGTAATCAAACTCGCGGCCGTGCGGTTCCCCGCCCGCCCTCGGCAGCACGCTGGCCTCGATGGCCCGGAGCGCGGTCACCGCGTCGTCGAACGTGCCCTCGGGCGGCGGGCGGCCGTCCGGCGCCGCGTACTCGCCGGGTCCGTACCCGGACAGCCCGCATCCCGATCCGGTGCAGGCCGGCCACGTCTTTCTCCGGCCGGCCGCCAACGTGGATGGCGTCGGCCGGGGTCACCCCGGGCGCGCGGAGCGCGGCCAGGAACGGGGCCGGGTGTGGCTTGCGGAACTCCCGGCCCAGCTCATCGCTGATAACGATGGCGTCGAAGCTGCCCCGAGCCCGAGCGCGGCCAGCTTGGCCCGCTGGATGGCCGGGTCGCCGTCGGTGATGCAGGCCACCGGCATCAGCTCCCGGACCCGGGCCAGCATTACGGGCGCCGCGGCCGCCAGCCAGGAACTTGCCTTGTCAGGCGGCCAGTTTCTGCACTTCACCGAGGTCCATGAAGCGCTCGTCGAGGAAGCGGACCATGGCCATCTCGTGGAAGTCCACATGCTCAGGGACGGGGCGGCCGCGCAGCGAATCCAGCGCCAGCCGGGGCATGTCCACCCCGCTGGCCATGGTCAGCGGGAGCGCCCCGGGCGCCCGTGGATTCACCTCCAGCAGGGCGGGCCGCCCGGCGGCGTCCCGCCGGGCCTGCACGTTGGCGATGTAGGTCAGGCCGGTGGCGGCGGCCACCACGGCCCCGAAGTGCTCCAGGGCCGGGTCGTGGATGGTCCGGCCGGCGACCGAGACGCCCGAGTCCACCCGGGCCCGCAGCCGCGGTACCGACGCCATCACGTGCCCGCCGGCGTCGGCCAGGACGTCGATCGAGTATTCCTCGCCGGGCAGGTACTCCTGGACGATGAAGTCAACGGACCGGGCCAGGCCGTCCAGTTCCCGGGCCGAGGCTACGACCGAGATGTCCCGGGATCCGCTCCCGGTACGCGGCTTGACCACCACCGGGTAGTCCCAGGACCCGGGGTCGAGCGAGGCGTCGAACAGCTCCGTCCGGGGGACCAGGACATGACCGCCGCAGCAGCAGGCCAGGGCCAGTTTGTCCAGGGTGAGGTCCAGCGCCCGGGCCGGGGCCAGCATCAGGTCGATACCGGCTGTGGCGAACTCGGACCGCGCGCTGGCCAGCGGGCGCATCTCGGCATCCACGGTGGGAATGAGCACGTCCACCCCCAGGGCGACGCACCTGGCCAGCACAGCCGGCCCGAAAGCCGGGTCCTTCCCGGCCGGGATCAGCGTCCGGGCGTCGGGCGGCAGCAGGTACAGCCCGGCCGCCCAGGCATCCATGTCCGCCGCTATCAGCGTCACCGTGGGATCGTGGCGCAGTGATTTGATGACCGACACCGCGGCGGGCCCGCCCGCCCCGGTGACCAGTACCGTGACCGGGGGCCACGCCGTCTCATCCGGCTGCATCCGGCACCTCCTGGGCCGTCGTGGCGAGCGGGACCGGCTGGGCCGGGCGCCGGGCGGGCGGCGCGGCCACCGCGTGCCCGCTGCCCACCCCGGCGTCCGCGGCCCGGAACTCGTGCTGGCCGGCTACGGCGCTCTCCCGGACCACCTCGAACGGCTCGGCATAGCGCGCGCCGCAGTACCGGGACCAGTACCGCGCGGTGGCCGAGATCAGATCGGGTTCCAGGTAGGCCCGGATTTCCACCTGGGAGCCGAATGCGTCGATGGCCCGCAGCTTCTCGCCGAGCTGGCCGTCGATGGGCACGAACCGGGTGGGCCGGAAATCGACCGTGGCCGACGGGGACTGGAAGCAGTAGACCCGGCCCACACCGCGGACCGCGACCAGCGCCGCCCGGTGCGTATTCCGGTGGTCCTGGTGCACGTCGTGCAGGGAGTGGGTGTAGATCACCGTCGGCCGGACCTCGGCCACCACGCGGCTGATCACGCCGATGGTCGGGTCCGCTTCGCTGATGCTCGTGTCCCGCAGGTTCTCGTGGTACAGCGTGGCCCCGATGATCTCGGCCGCCTTCTGTGCTTCGTCCGACCGGGTGTCTTCCTGGCCGCCGCGCGCCCCCCGGCTCAGCGTCAGGATGGCCACGTCGTGGCCCATCTGGCGGTGCGCCAGCAGCGTGCCGGCCGTGCCGATCTCGACGTCGTCCGGGTGCGCACCGATGGCCAGCACGCTCTGCCGGGTAGCCTCCCGGGCCGCCCGCCCCTTGGCCACCAGGCCCGCCACCACGTCCACCAGCCGGTCGGGGGCGATCGGCTTCTCCAGGAACTCATCGGCGCTGTTGCGCAGCGCCCGCACGGCGTAATCCAGCGACGGGTGCGCGGTGAGCACCGCGACCGGCAGCTGCGGCGAGATCTCCCGGACGTGCTCCAGCAGCTCGATCCCGCTCATCCCGGGCATTTCCACATCGGTGATCACCAGGTCCCAGTTCTCCCCCCGGACCCGGTCCAGCGCGGCCGCCGGGTGCACCGCGTGGCTGACCGTGAAGCCGGCCCGCCGGCGCAGCACGTGAAGGACGTAGCTGGCTGCGACGGCATCATCCTCGACGACCAGGATCCGGCCCCGCGCGTGGCCCGGGCTGCCGGGCAGCCGTGCGCCGGGACCGTCCGCCTCAGTATTCATATGCCCTCACTACCTTTTGTATCCTTCTCACTACCATATGTAACCAGGTTAGGCGGCCCGCTGTCACCAGGCAGCGGGCCGCGGTGGCCGGCTAAGCCGGGGCAGTGCCGGGCCCGGGCAGATAGACGCTGAACGTCGTGCCCTGGCCCTCGGTGCTGGTCACGGTGACCCGCCCGCCGTGCAGCTCGGCGATCTCCTTGACGATGGACAGGCCGAGCCCGGATCCGGGGCGATCCGTGGCCGTGGCGTTGGAGGCCCGGAAGAACCGGTCGAAGACCCGGTCCTGCTCGGCGGCGGGCACGCCCATCCCGGTATCGGACACGTCGATCCGCCACTCCGGGCCGGCCAGGCCGGCCGACACGGTCACCTCGCCGCCGCGGCCGGTGAACTTGACCGCGTTGCCGATTAGGTTGTCGAGCACCTGGAGCAGCCGCAGCCGGTCGGCCCGCACCGCAGGCCCGGCCGCGCAGCCGCCCTCGAGGACCACGCCCCGCTGCTCGGCGGCGGGAACCGCGGCCTGCACCGCCTCGGCGATGATGGCGGGTACGTCCACCTCGGCCAGGTTCAGCGGCATCGCCCCGGCCTCGATCTTGCTGAGCAGCTGCAGGTCGTTGACCATCTGGATGACCCGGTCGGCACTCCGCCCGATCACCTCGAGAAACCGGCTGCTCTCCGCGGACAGGCCCGGCTCCACCTCCCGGATCAGGTCGGCGTAGGAGACGATCGCGGCCAGCGGTGACCCCAGCTCATGGGAAACCATGGCCACGAACCGGGTCTTCATCTCGTCCAGTTCCCGTAGCTCGTAATTCTGCTCGGCGAGCTGCCGCTGAGCCTGCTCGGCGGCCTGCCGGGAGGCCAGCCCGGCCTGCAGCTTGCGTTCCTGCTCCGCCTGGGCGGCGGCCTGCTCGGTCATGTCCCACAGCAGCAGGAATCCGCCCCGGTACTGCCCGTCCACCCGGACCGGCCAGGAGTCGTACTCCAGCGTGCGGCCATCCGCGCACGCGACCCGCAGCCCGGTCGCCCGCTGCCGGAACGTGGTGTGCTGGATCATCCGGTCGATCACCCCGGCTGGCTCGGCTACGGTGCGGTCCAGGGCCGGCCGCAGCCGCTCACCGGGCGCACCGATCAGCGTGCCGGGGGGATCTGCGATGCCGAGCAGGTCACACAGGCTCTGGTTGGCCTGGACGATAGTGTTCGCCTCGTCCAGCAGCAGCACCCCGGGGATGGCCGCGGCGATGAGGCTATTCAGCCGCTCGGTCTGGTCGGTGAGGTGCGCCACAGCGGCGCGTTCGGCGGCCAGCAGCCGGTCCCGGTCCTGCTCGGCCTGCTTGCGGGCGGAGATGTTGGTCAGCGCCACCATGAAGCCGGGCGGATCTGGCCGCCCGGGCAGGGCGGCCACCGCGGCGTGCACCCACACCGGCGGGCCGTCCCTGGGCTGCAGGCGGCAGTCAGCCCGCAGCTCCGCGCCGGCCGACTGGGCCCGGGCCCACTGCTCGCGCAGCTGGCCCACGTCATCCGCATGCACCTGGGTCAGCCAGGAGTGGCCGAGCAGGTCCGCGGGCGGCCGGCCAGCCAGGGCACTCCATCGCTCGTTGACGAACACGCACCGGCCGGCCAGGTCGGTCCGGGCGATGCCGACCGGCGCCAGCTGGGACAGCAGCTGCAGCCGGGCCTCGCTGGCGGTAAGCGCCGCGTTGGTCTGCTCCAGCTCGGTGACGTCCCGGAGGAAGCCGCAGAAGTACGTGGCGCCGTCCACGGTGACCGGGAGCGGGGTCAGTTCCGCGGTGCGCTCGGTGCCGTCGGCCCGCAGCATGCGCACGTGCTGCCGGTCGGCGAACTCGCCTGGATCCCCGGTACGCAGGAATTCCCGGGTCGCGTTCCTGACCCGGGCCCGGTCCCGGGCCGGCACGAGCAGTCCCGTCATTTCCCGGCCGATCATGTCCGCCGCCTCCCGGCCGAACAGCCGCCCGGCTGCGGGGTTGACGACCACGATCCGGCGGTCCGCGTCGGTGATGACCACCGCGTCGCTGGCCGCCCGGATGAGCGCGTCAGCTACCGCCCGCCGGTCTGCGCTGGCCCGGCGGTCGTCCACGCTACGCCGCTGCGCCGCGATGACGGCGGCCACCGCCCGGGCGGCGGCGCGGGTCTCGGCGGTCCATCCCGGCCGGCTGGCCACCAGTACCAGCGCGCAGGGGGCGGCCCCGCCGGGCAGGCTCGCGCAGGCGGCCAGCAGGCTGCCGGGCTGGCCACCGGGCCGCTGCCCCTCAGCGCAGCCGCCGGCCTGCACCACCTCCGGGTGGCCGGCGAGCAGCGTGCCGGCTGCGGCCAGCAGCCGGGGGCCGATGGCCGTGGCCGGGTGGGCGGCGAGCAGTTCCGGGTCCTGGCCGGGCCGGAGCAGCACCGCCAGGGCGGCCCGGCAGCCGAACGCGGTGGCACAGGCCCGCAGCACAGCCGGGAGCCCGCCGTCCGGGCTGGCCCCGGAGTCCAGGGCCTGGCTGATGGCGAACTCGAGGAGCGCGAACGGCTCTGGCCTGGCCGCCGGGCGAGCCTGCGAGGTCACCGGAGGTATCCCCATCGTCACCCCGATCTGTAACACACCTGTCACTCTGAGTACATACTAGTCACGGTCCGGGATGCCGGGCCCGGCGCTGCCCGGCCGCGCGTCCAGGCCCGGGCCGGGCCGGGCGCGCTGGGTGAATGGAACCGCCCGGATGAGCGGCCCGCCAATCTTGGTGCTCATTCAGCGCCATTCCCGGAGTAATAATCACAATTCGATACGAAAGCTTTACCGCGGGTTTCATGTTGGTATAACCCCTCTTGAAGGTGGCCATACCGGATGCTTGCCGGCGGGCCAGCAGCACCAGCCACGGGCAGGGGGACCATGTCCAGAACCAGGACGTTCGCCGCGGCCAGCAGCGCGGCGGCCATGATCGGCATGACCATCGTGGCCACGGGCGGATTAGCGGACGCGTCACCGGCCCCACCAGCAGCCCAGGTCGCGGGCAGCGCCGTTCCGTTCACCAGCCACGCCGCGGCCACCGGCGCCGTGGCCAGCGGCCAGAAGCTGTCCATCCAGGTGTGGCTCCGGCCCCGGCTGGGCGCGGCGGAAAGCTTTGCCGCCGCGGTGAGCACGCCCGGCAGCGCCTCGTTCCACCGCTACCTGAGCCCGGCCAGCTATGCGGCCCGGTTCGGCGCGTCCACGGCCGAGGCGGCCAAGGTCGAGTCCTGGCTGCGCGGCACGGGCTTCACCGGTGTCACGGCCAGTCCGCTGCGTTCTTACGTCCGGGCCACCGGGGCGGCCACGGCCATCGACGCGGCGTTCCGCACGGAGCTGAAGCTGTACCCGGCGACCGCGGAGGTCAGCGCGGGTCCCTACCAGCTGCGCGCCAACGACAGCGCCATCTCGGTGCCCCGCTCGCTGGCCGGCAGTGTGGCCGGGGTGACCGGGCTGGACAATGCCGCGCCGCTGCTGCCGCTGCAGCGGCCGAGCGCCACGGCCATCGGCAAGACCACGCCCCGGCCCGCGGCGGGCGCCAAGCCCCGGCCCGCGCCGTGCTCGTTCTACTACGGGCAGCACTACGCGGCCGGGCTGCCCAGGCAGTTCGGGGTCACCTCGTTCCCGACCGACATCTGCGGCTACAGCGGCACCCAGCTGCGCAAGGCGTACGGGGCCACCGCCGCGGCCACCGGCAGCGGCCAGACGGTAGCGCTGATCGAGCTCGGCCTGACCCCGGACATGTTCCTTACCCTGCACGACTATGCCCGGGCCAGCGGCCTGCCCGCCCCAGCCACCAGCCGGTACACGGAGCTGTCGCTGGGCCGGGGCAGCGCCTGCGGGGACCCGTTCGACATCGAGGAACAGCTCGACGTGGAGATGTCCTACGCGATGGCCCCGGCCGCGAACCAGCTCGTGGTCGGCGGGGACAGCTGCAACCAGGGCGACTACGGCCTGCAGGGCCTGTTCGACGCCGACCTGGCCGTGCTGGGGACCGGCGGCCACCCGCTGGCCACGGTGGCCTCCAACTCATGGGGCAGCGGTTCGGAAGGCCAGGCCCCGGCGCTGACCAGTATCGAGCACACCATCCTGGTGCAGGCCGCGGCCGAGGGCGTGGGCATGTACTTCTCCTCTGGTGACGGCTCCGGCGTGGGTGAGCCGGCGAGTGACCCGGACGCCATCGCGGTCGGCGGCACCACCCTGGGCATCGGCCAGCACGGCCGCCGGCTGTTCGAGACCGGCTGGTCCGAGGGCATCTCGCTGCTCAGCGGCAGGAGCTGGGTGTTCCTGGGTGAGTACGGCGCCGCGGGGGGCGGGCCCAGCCTGCTCTGGGCGGAGCCGTCCTACCAGGACGGCGTGGTGCCCACCGCGCTGGTCACGCCGCCGGGCACCCGGGGCGGCACGGTCCGCTCGGTGCCGGACATCAGCGCCGACGCCGACCCGTTCACCGGGGCGGCGGTGGGCTACCTCACGTTCCACAATAAGAGCGGCCGGCCACCGTCCTACAGCCAGTTCCCGGTCGGGGGGACCAGTGAGTCCTCCCCGCTGGTGGCGGGCATGGTGGCCGCGGCGCAGCAGGGCCAGCCCGCCCCGTACGGGTGGCTCGACCCGGTGCTGTACCGGCTCTACCAGTCGGATGCCAGCGCGCTGCACGGCACGCTGCCGCTGACCGCCGCCAGCCCGGCCGCCGACCGCGGCGTGGCCTGCGACCCGCACGACTGCGGCCTGTGGGCGCTGACCACGTTCGACGACCAGAGCACCAGGATGTTCGGCTACACCGGGCAGGTGACGCTGCCCGGTTACGACAACATGTCCGGGATCGGCACCCCGGCCGGGCAGGCGTTCATCTCCGGCCTGCGCTCGCTCGGCGGCTGACGCGGCAGCCGGATGGCCGGGCCCGCCCACCCGGCGGGCCCGGCCATCCGGCCGGGATCAGCCCGGGATGACCAGCACCTTGCCACCGATGCCCCGCTCGACCGCGTCCTGCGCGGCCGCGATCTCGTCCAGCGCGAACCGGTGCACCGGCAGCCCGGACAGGGCCCCCGCACTGAGGGCCACGGTGATGTCGGCGGCCGCCTGGACCAGCGCGGCCGCGGGCACCCCGTAGATCAGCACGAACCGGAGCACGATGTTGGCCGACATGCAGGCCCGGACCGGCAGCTCCGGGTCGGCGCCGCCGGCCGCATAGCAGACCACCACGGTGCCCGGCCGGGACACGGCCAGATCGAGCGCCAGGTTGGCCCCCAGGGCCACCTCGACGATCCGGTCCACCGGGCCGGCTGCGGCGTCCCGGATCTGGGCGGCCGCGTCCGGCTCCCGGTAGCTGACCACCTGCCGCGCGCCGGCCTCCTTGGCCAGCTGGGCCTTGGCTGGGCCGCTGACCGTCGCGATGACCTGCGACGCAGCGCCCCAGTTGGCCAGCTCCACGGCGAAGTGGCCGACCGCGCCGGCCCCGCCGGCCACCAGCACGGTGGCCCCGTCCACCGTCCCGTCGGCGAACAGGCAGCGGTGCGCGGTCATGGCCGGGACACCCAGGCTGGCCCCCAGCTCGGGCGACACTCCCTCGGGCAGCGGCACCGCCTGCCGCTCGGGCACCACCGTCCATTCCGCGGCCGTCCCCCAGCGCCGCCCGAACGCCGCCATCCAGACCCAGACCGGCTGCCCGACCCGGCCGGGCGGGACCCCGGGGCCGACCGCATCGATCACACCGGCGCCATCGTGATGCGGGATCTGGAAACCGTCGATGGGCCGTGGGGTCAGCCCGCCGCGGGTCTTGACGTCGGTCGGGTTGATCCCGGACGCCTGCACCCGGACCCGGACCTCGCCCGGGCCGGGATCCGGCTCGGGCAGGTCCGTCACCCGCAGCACCTCGGCCGCGGGGCCGGTGTGCTCATATACCGCCGCTCGCACTGGGTACGCCTCCTCCGGGCCGGCTGCGCCAGGTGGCCTGCTGCGACCCAGAATGGCACGGGCGGGGGCCGCCGTGCTGGCGGCCCCCGCCCGGGGCAGGTGCCCGAGATCGCCCAGCCAGGGCTGGGCGGCTGGTGCTCAGGCCTTGAGCACGGCCTCGATCTCCAGGTGCAGGGCGATCTTGTCGGACACGACCACGCCGCCGGTCTCCATGGCCGCGTGGAAGTCCACGTGGAAGTCACGCCGGTTGATCTCGCCGGTCGCGGTGAACCCGGCCCGGGTGCCGCCGTACGGGTCCGGGCCGAAGCCGTTCAGCTCCAGGGCCAGCGGGACCGGCCTGGTCACGCCCTTGAGGGTCAGCTCCCCGTCCAGCACGTAGTGGTCGCCCTCGGCCCGCAGGCCGGTGGACCGGTAGGTCATCGTGGGGTACGTCTCCACCTCGAAGAAGTCGGCCGAGCGGATGTGCGCGTCGCGCTGCTCCTGGCCGGTGTTGATGGAGGACAGGTCGATCTCGGCGGTCACTGAGGACTGCAGGAGGTCCGCGCCGGTGACGATCTGGCCGGAGAACTTGCCGAACTTGCCCCGGACCTTGCTGACCATCATGTGCCGGGCCGAGAAGCCCACCTCGGAGTGCACGGGGTCGATGTCCCAGGTCCCGGCTACGTAGCCGGGGATGGTGGTCTCGGTACTAACGGTCATGAGATACTCCTATCGGTTATAGTGACGTCGTTCATATTTGAATACTCAACGACTATCACGACTCCAGGAACGTTGTCAAGCGCTCAACTATTCCCGTGTATGCTGGCCGTATGAGCACATCCGCCGGGCCGGGCCGCACCGAGCCGCGCTGGCTGGGCACCGAGGAGCAGCGCACCTGGCGCGACTTCCTCACCGCCACGCAGTGGCTGTTGGCCTCCGTCGACGGCCAGCTGCAGCGCGATGCCGGGATGCCGCTCGCCTACTACGAGATCCTGGTCCGGCTGTCCGAGGCAGCAGACCGGTCGCTGCGCATGACGCAGCTCGCGGCGGCCTCTGCGTCCAGCAAGAGCCGGGTGTCGCACGCCGTGGCCCGGCTCGAGGAACGGGGCTGGGTCCGCCGGACCGACTGCCCGACCGACCGCCGGGGGCAGATCGCCCAGCTGACCGACGCTGGCTACGCCGCGCTCAGCGCAGCCGCACCAGGGCACGTCGAGCACGTCCGCCGGGTGCTGATCGACCCGCTCAGCGCCGGGCAGCTGCGCCAGCTGGCCGCGATCAGCGCGGCCATCCTGGCCGCCGCGCACGACGCGCCGGCCGACGGGGACTGCCAGGCCGCGCTGAGCGAGCTCGCGGGCCAGGCGCCCGCACCGGGCACGGCTTAGGATCGCTTCTCATGGAAGAGCGCATTCTGGGCCGGACGGACAAGGCGGTCTCGGTCGTCGGGCTCGGCACCTGGCAGCTGGGTGCCGACTGGGGCGAAGTGGCTGAGCAGGACGCGATGGCCGTGCTGGACGCGGCCGCGGAGTCCGGCATCTCGCTGCTGGACACGGCCGACGTGTACGGGGATGGCCGCAGCGAGCAGTACATCGGCCGGTTCCTGGCCGTCAGCCCGGGGGCCGAGTTCACCGTGGCGACCAAGATGGGCCGCCGCGCCCCGCAGGATCCGGCCGTGTACACGCTGGAGAACTTCCGGGCCTGGACCGACCGGTCCCGGGTCAACCTGGGCGTGGACATCCTGGACCTGGTGCAGCTGCACTGCCCGCCGGCCGCCGTCTACGCCATGGACGGGGTGTATGACGCGCTGGACACGCTGGTGGCCGAGCAGCGCATCTCCGCCTACGGGGTCAGCGTGGAGACCTGCGACGAGGCGCTGGCCGCGATAGCCCGGCCGAACGTGGCCAGCGTGCAGATCATCTTCAACGCGTTCCGCCGCAAGCCGCTGGACAAGGTGCTGCCCGCCGCACAGGCGGCCGGGGTCGGCATCCTGGCCCGGGTGCCGCTGGCCTCCGGGCTGCTGTCCGGCCGGTACACCCACGACACCGCGTTCCCGGCCGACGACCACCGCAGTTACAACCGGCACGGCGAGGCGTTCGACGTTGGCGAGACGTTCTCCGGGGTGGACTTCGACACCGGGGTCGAGGCGGCCCAGGAGTTCGCCGCGCTGGCCCCGCGGGGGGCCAGCCCCGCGCAGACCGCGCTGCGCTGGATCATCCAGCAGCCCGGCGTGACCACGGTGATCCCCGGCGCGCGCAACCGGGACCAGGTCCGGCAGAACGCCGCGGCCGCGGACCTGCCACTGCTCAGCCCCGCGGAGCTGGCCGCCATCGCCGGCCTGTACGACCGGCGGATCCGGGCCCAGGTCCACGATCGCTGGTAGCTCACCCGGGCCGCGGGCCGGCTACTCCCCGGCTGACATCAGCACGGAGATCTCCGCCGCGCCGGGGGTGTCCTCGGCGCGCAGCGCCTCGGCCACCGAGGCGCGGTCGCCCGCACTGCGGTTCTGGCTGAGCTTGTGCTTGGCCTCCACGGTGGCGATGGTCAGCTCGACCCCCACGATGCCGCGCAGCTGGCCGTTGATGTAATCGGGCGGGGCGTCGGTCACCGCCCACGGTGCGGGGCGGCCCGCCTCGTGCCGCCGGGTCAGCCGGGTGACCACGTCGCGGATCCATTCCGGATCGCGGTGCACGGTCAGCGGGCCGGTGAAGTGCACCGTGACGTAGTTCCAGGTCGGCACGACACGGCCGTGCCGGGCCTTGCTCGGGTACCAGCTGGGCGACACATAGGCCTGCGGGCCGTGCACGATGGCCAGCGCGGTGGCCCCGGCTGGCACCGACTGCCACTGCGGGTTGGCCAGCGCGAGGTGGCCGAGCAGCCGCCCGTGCGCACCGGTGTCCCGGTCCCAGATGATCGGGATGAGGCTGGCCACCGGCTTGGCCCCGTCGAACGTGACGAGGTCAGCCGCGGCCACGGCGTCGACGAACGCTGCTACCCCAGCGGCGTCCGGCGCGGTGAAGTGCGGTGGCAGGTACACCCTTGCAGGGTACGCACCGGCGGCCGGCCCAGCCACGTACGAGGATCTATTGTCATTAACCGATGGACAACACACCCCTCAGCGCAGCCCGGGCCCACGACTACGCCGGCTGGTTCCGGCTGCTGGCCGACCCGGCCCGGGTTCAGATCGTGTCCGAACTGGCCACCGCGGGCGGGCCGCTTAGCGTGCCGCAGATCGTGGCCGCGGTCCAGGCCGGCCCGGCCACCGTGGCCCAGCATCTGAACGTGCTGGCGGCCGGCCGGCTGGTGCTGGCCGAGCGGCGCGGCACCGCGCGGCTGTACCGGCTGAACCAGGCCTGCGTGCCCATCTTCCCGCCCGCCGCCGGCGTGGTCAGCGGCCACCCGGCAGCCCAGCCGGCCGCGGCCGCTGCCGTGGCCGCCGCCGGGCCGGGCCCAGTGGCTGGCCGCGGGCCGGCTGACATCCGCGCCATGTGCGCCGCCGATGCCGCCCAGGTGCTGGCCATTTACCAGGCGGGCCTGGACGCCGGCCAGGCCAGTTTCGAAACGCAGGCCCCGTCGTGGGCGGCTTTCGACGCGGCCCGGCTGCCCGGCCACCGGTACGTGGCCGCCGACCCGGGCACCGGCCGGCTGCTCGGCTGGGTGGCCGTGTCCCCGGTGTCCAGCCGCCCGGTCTACGCGGGCGTGGTCGAGCACTCGGTCTACGTGGACCCGGCCGCGCAGCGGCGCGGGGTGGGCGCGGGCCTGCTCCGCGCGCTGATCTCCTCGACCGAGGCCGCGGGCGTGTGGACCATCCAGTCCGGTATCTTCCCGGAGAACACGGCCAGCCTGCGGCTGCACGAGCGGGCCGGGTTCCGGGTGGTCGGGGTCCGGGAACGGCTGGGCCGGCACTGCGGCCGCTGGCGGGACGTCGTGCTGCTCGAGCGCCGGTCAAGCCGGCCGGATCCGGCCGGCTGAGCTGGCGGGCGTTCGGCCAGCTGGCCGGGCGTGCGGCCGGGCCGGTGCGCACGGGACCGGTGAGTACCGGCGCGCGGCTGCGTCGTAGCAAGTGAACACGGCTCCGGGGCAGCAGGGCACCGGGGCACTACGAGGGGAGATGCCATGCCCGCACGCGAGAGCGCGCCTGCCGGGGCGCCATGCTGGGTCGACCTGATGACCTCGGACACCGCCCGCAGCCGGGACTTCTACGGTGCGGTGTTCGGCTGGGCGGCCGAGCAGCCCAGCCCGGAGTTCGGCGGCTACTTCAACTTCACGAAGAATGGTGCCCGGGTGGCCGGCTGCATGGCCAGCGAGCCAGGCTCGGGTGTGCCGGACACGTGGTCGGTCTACCTGGCCACTGACGACGCGGCGAGGACACTGGAAGCCGCGGCGGGGCACGGTGGGCAGATCGTCGTGCCGGCCATGGCGGTCGGCGACCTGGGCACGATGGCCATGCTGACCGACGCCAGCGGGGCGGCGGTCGGGATCTGGCAGCCGGGCCTGCACAAGGGCTTCGGCCTGGTCACCGAGCCCGGCGCGCCCAGCTGGTTCGAGATACTGACCCCGGACTACCCGGGCACGGTCGGCTTCTACCGGGACGTGTTCGGCTGGGACACCCAGGTGGCCGGGGACACGCCCGAGTTCCGGTACACGCTCATGGTGCGCGGCGGGGAGCAGCTAGCCGGGATCATGGACGCCAGCGGGTTCCTGCCCGCAGGCCAGCCGGCCGCCTGGTCGGTGTACTTCGGCACTGCCGACGCCGACGCCACGCTGGCCACCATCACCCGGCTGGGTGGCTCGGTGCTGCGGCCGGCCGAGGACACCCCGTACGGCCGGCTGGCCGAGGCCGCCGACCCGAACGGGGCCCGGTTCAAGCTGGTCGCGGCGAACGCAGCCATGCCCGCCGCGGCGGGCTAACGGACCGGCCCGGCCGGGGACTGCGCCCCGGCCTGGGCGGTACCGGCACCGCCCGGCCGGGACAGTCCCTTACGCTCCATCGCCCCCACTCGGCCTTGCGCGCCAGCTGCCATATCCCCTCGACGCGCCAGAGGTGGCCGAGCTGGCGGTAGCCGATGTTCTCACCGATCGCGTAGAGCAGGATGCGCCGCAGCTCGGCCCAGCACGGGTGCCAGCCGGTACGCACCGGGCGGCAGCCTGCTCAGCGGGCTGGCACCAGCGGCAGCCGGGCCAGCTCACCGTGTGCCGCCTCGGCCACCCCGGTGGCTACCTGGTCCCATCCGAAACCGGCCTGGGCCACCGTGGTCAGCGCGTGCCGGGCCTGCTGCCACGCCTCTGGCCTGGTATCGGCCAGCGACAGCCAGCCGGCCAGCTTGCTGCCGATATCCCACACCGCACCCGGGCCGAGGTCGAAGGACAGCAACGGGCGCAGGTCGGCACCGACCGCGGGCGACAGCACGGCGGTGACCTCGCCGAGCCCCGAGTGGTGCGCGGACAGCGGCGCTGACCCGCAGCAGGCCGCTTCGGCCAGCACCATGCCGAACGCCTCCGGGAACGTGCTGGGGATGACCACGGCCTGGGACACGCACATCAGCTCGGACACGTCGTCGTGCTCGATCCGCCCGGCGAAGTGCACCCGGTGCATGGCCGTGGCCGAGGCAGCCAGGTACCGCTCCCGCACGGCACCGTCGAGGCTGTCCAGGAACGCGGCCAGGAAATGCAGTTCCCCTGGCGGGCCGCCCTCGAGTTCCCGGCCCCGCCGGGCGATGTCGCGGGCGGCGGCCAGGTCACCACGGCCCAGTACCTGGTCAGGTCCATCAGCCCGGGCCGGTAGGCGCCGAAACCGGCCACGATCAGCCGGGCCGCCGGGATCTCATGCACCACCAGCGGCCAGGCCCCGATGAGCAGGTCCACGCCCTTGGACACGATGAGCTTGCCGACGTAGCTGACGATCCGGTCCCGGGCCGGGTCGGCGGCCAGCAGTGCCTGCGCGGCGCCGGGGTCGCCACCCCAGGCGGGCGGGTCGGCCTCCAGGCGCTCGGCCAGTTTGGCCAGCCGGGCTGTCGCCTCACCCACCGGGCGGGGATGGAACCGCCGGGTGTCCACCCCTGGCGGCAGCAGCCGGGTCCGCGCGGGCAGGTCAGGCATGTCCACCACCTCCCACAGGCTCTCGGCCGTGTGCCGGGAGCCGACCAGCACCCCGCCCGCGGCTTGCAGGCCTTCCCGGGCGTAGCGGCCGAACCGCCCGACGTGCGGGCGCACCGTGTACTCGAGCGCGGAGCCGTGAATCTTGACCGCGTACCGCACCTGGCCGTCCAGGGCCCGGGCCAGGATCACCGGCCCCATGACCAGATGATTGGCCAGCGCCGCATCAGGCTGGACAGCGGCTACCACCTCGCGGACCGCGGACCCATTAGCCGTGATGTAGCGCTCGATCTCGGCGTCAGTCAGGTCGGGGAACGGCTTCGCCGCGAAACCCGCGTAGCGGTCCGCCACATAGACCGGCAGCAGGCCGCCGATATCGGGCAGGTAGACGGTGCAGCGAACCGGCTCACGAAAGATTTCGATATGCAGCGAGCCAATGCGCCACCGGCCGACGGCGTCCACGAAATCCAGCTCCGCCGCCTGCGCATCCTGGCAGAAAAGGTGGACTTCGTGATCGAGCCGGACCAGCCACCGGGCCAGTTCGACGTTGTAGATGTTACTTCCCGTGTAACTAGATAGGTTTCAGCCTGCCCATTTTGGTCCGTGCTTTTGGGTCTTGCTGGCTGGCTTGGTGTGTCCCCCTTGATCACGGTGGGCCGGCTGTGGTGAAGTGCGGCTTGTGCCTGATGAGTC
>Ga0335077_10000106_pt1 | contig 81938 bp, 107 predicted proteins | sample Lox_Sample_31_FD_207151 | JGI IMG/M metagenome (GOLD analysis project Ga0335077, IMG submission 207151) | Soil microbial communities from Loxahatchee National Wildlife Refuge, Florida, United States - Lox_Sample_3.1 | ecosystem: Environmental > Terrestrial > Soil > Wetlands | place: USA... | reverse complement strand
GCCATGAACATTTCTCCCTGAGACAACCGGGGGACTGATGACTACGCCGCGTAACCAGCGCCGGGTGCCGGGCCCGGTCGAGGCCGCCACCCGGCGGGACATCCGCGCGCTGGTCACCGCGCACCCCGTGGGCGACGCGATCGAGGCGATGTGCCTGCACCTGGCCGCGCACCTGGATGCGGGAGCGGGGCTGGCCACCGCCGCGGTTAACCGGGAGCTGCGCGCTAACCTGCTCGAGCTTGCGAGGCTGGCTGTTGACGACGATGACGAGCTCGACGCTGAGCTGTCCGCCGCTGTGCCCCCCGAGGTACGCGACCCCGAGGACCCCTGACCGGGCGACCCTCGGGCCCGGCATCGGCCGGGCCGCGGCGAAGCTCGGCAAGCCGTTCATGCCGCACCAGCAGCTGATCGCCGACGTGCTCGGCGAGATCGACCCGCGGACCGGGCGGCTGGCGTACTCCGAGGGCGGCGTGACGATACCGCGCCAGTCCGGTAAGTCCGTGCTGGTGGAGGCCAAGTTCTGCCACCGCGGCACCGCCGGGCAGTTCTACGGGCCCAGGCAGAAGATGGTATACACCGCGCAGACCCGGCTCAAGGCCAGGGAGAAGCTCGAAGAGGACTTCATCCCGGACCTGGAGGCGGCCGCCGCGTGGCGGGGCCGGTTCTGGACCCGGATGGCCAACGGCAACGAGCACGTCCGGTTCGCCAACGGGTCCCGGCTCGGCCTGGAGGCTGCCACCGAGAAGGCCGGGCACGGGTCCACCCTGGACGAGGCGTACCTGGACGAGGCGTTCGCGCACCAGGACTTCCGGCTCGAGCAGGCCCTCGGCCCGGCCATGATCACCCGCGCCAATAAGCTGCTGATGTGGATCTCCACCGCGGGCTGGCTGGGCGGCTCGCCGTACCTGGAGGCGAAAGTGGCCGCGGGCCGCCGCGCCACTGAGCAGGGACGCACGTCCGGGCTGGCGTATTTCGAGTGGGCCGCGGACAAGGACGCGGATCCCGGCGACGAGACGGTGTGGTGGTCGTGCATGCCCGCGCTGGGCCGCACCATCAGCGTGGAGGCGATCCGGGCCGAGTACGTCAAGGCGCTGGACCAGGGCACGCTGAACGAGTTCCGCCGGGCCTACCTGAACCAGTGGGTGCCGAAGGACGTGCCGGACACCTGGGCGGTGATCGGCGAGCATGCCTGGCGCGCCCTCGCTGACCCGGAGTCCGAGCCGCGGCCCGGCGAGCTGGTGCTGTCCGCGGCGTTCGCGCACGACCAGTCCCGGGCCGCCTGCGCGGTAGCGGGCTGGCGGGACGACGGGCTGCTGCACGTCGAGGTGGCCGACTGCCGGCCGGGCACCGCGTGGGCGGCGCCCTGGCTGGCGGACCGGTGGGAGCGGCACCGCCCGCTGGCCGTCGTGGTGGACGGCAGGAGCCACGAGGGCACCGTGATCAAGACGCTGGAGGCGGCCGGGGTCACCGTGCTGCAGCCCGGCACCGCGGGCGTCGCCGAGGCGTACGCGGACTTCACCGAGGACGTGCTGGACGACAGGGCGCTGCGGCACCGCGGCCAGAAGGACCTGGACGACGCGGTCGCCGCCGCGGTCACCCGGGACATCGGCGACAGCGGCAAGGCGTGGGGGAGGCGCAGGTCCGGCGGCGACATCAGCCCCCTGGTGGCGGTGACCAACGCGGCCTGGGGGCTGCGCAAGCTGAAGGCCGAGGGGCACGGCGACCCCGGCGCCTGGCTGATCTGAGGAGGACCCGGTGATGCGGACGCTGCTCGGCCGCGGGACCGTGACCGGCGAGGTGGACGGCGGGGACGGCGTGACGTTCGGCGTCGGGCAGCACGGCGAGCTGATCGCGGTCCGCACCTCGGACGCGCGGGACTGGGTGCCCGCGCTGCTCGCGCTGGCCGCGCAGGGCCGGGTGCTCATCCGGTGATCTGCGGCGAGTGCCGCGTGGCCGGGCACCCGCTGTGCCCCGGCGGCACCTGGTGCGACTGCCAGCACCAGCCCCGCGGCGGGCCGCTGGTGATCGCGGGGCATGACGTTCGCCAATGTGATGACAGAACCGCCCGGCAGTGCTAGCATCTCCTCAGAAGGTGACACGTGACATGCGCTGAGGAGATGATCATGGTGGAGCCGCTGCGGAACCTGGACCGGCCGAACGCGTTCGGCGAGCTGACCGAGCCCGGCCCCCACGAGACCTGGGACGAACTGGCCCGCTGCTCGGTAGAGCACGACGACGTGCGTCCCGCCCGGAAGCTGGAGGAAGCGGCGGCGTGACTGCGACGGCGGCGCGTTACCTGGCCGCCGCGGCGCTGGCTGTCCTGGCCGGGTGCGCGGGCTCCGCGCCCGCCGTCTCGCCGCCGCCGGAGGTCCTGGCCTCCCCGGCTGCGTCCGCGCCGGTTCCGCTGAAGGTGCACGACCCGGGAAAGGTCACCGGCACGCTGGCCGGGAAGCACTGCGTGGCTCGCGGCACCACGCCGGAGCAGCTCCCGGATCCGGCCTGCACCCCGGGCGCGTACGATCCGGCGGTTACTGCCGGGGTGCTGTGCGCGAGGGACAGCCGGGGGCACTACACGTACGACACGGACACGTACCGGCCGCCGGTCTATCAGACCAGCCGGTTCAAGGCCGAACAGGCGCTGCCCGCCTACGGGCTGGCTCCTGGCACCCGCGCCGAGCTCGACCACCTCATCCCGCTGGTGCTCGGCGGGGCGAACGACGCAGCTAACCTGTGGCCGCAGCCGCCGCCGCCGGGCAAGCCGATAGCCCCTAACGTCAAGGACCGCAGTGAGGTGGCGCTTCGCACCTGGACTTGCCAGGGCACCAGCGCGGCCGAGCGGCAGGGCCGCCTGGACACTGCCCGGCAGGTAATAGCAGATAACTGGATCACCTCCCTGGCAGTGGCTGGCGTCCCCGCCAGGGACGTGACGGGAGCGGCATGAGACGCTGGGCACCGGTCATCGCCGGGGCGGCCGGGACCCTGGCCGGGGGCTGGCTGGCGGTATGGTGGCTGGCCCCGGGCATCGTGCTGGCCGTCGTGTCCGCGGCGGTCGCCGTGCTCGGCTTCCCGCTGCCGGATCCGGCGCCGCCGCCCGGGGCGAAGACCCTGGACGCCATCCTGGACTACCAGCGCCGCGCGCAGTGACCTGACTGACAACTGAACACGCCGGGAGGGGCCGTGCGCGTATACGACCGGCTCCTGCGCCGCTACGGCGGGACCGACGGGTACAACGAGGCGATGTTCAGCGGCGCCACGCTGGTCGTCACCGATGATCCCAGCGGCCGGGGCAAGGAGCCGCCGCCCGCCGGGTTCGCCGCCCGGGCCCGGCAGGTGTACCAGTCGAGCGGCCCGGTGTTCGCGGTGTTCTTCACCCGGATGTCGCTGCTGAGCCAGGCCGAGTTCAAGTTCCAGCGCCGGTCGGATTCCAGCCTGTACGGCAACACCGACCTGAAGCTGCTCGAGGTGCCCTGGCCGAACGGGACCTCCAGCGACCTGCTGGCCCGGATGGAGCAGGACCGGGGGATGGCGGGCAACGCCTACGTCCGCAAGGTCTCTGACGGCGAGCTGGTCCGGATGCGGCCGGACACGGTGACGATCATCTCCGAGGAGGTCAAAGACGACCTGGGGCGGATCTGGAAGCGGCCGGCCGGGTACTCCGAGGACCTGGGCCCGCTCGGCTACTCCGACCGGGAGCCGCAGATATACGACACGGACGAGGTGGCGCACTGGGCGCCGGACCCGGACCCGGTGGCGCAGTGGCGGGGCATGTCCTGGCTCACGCCGGTGCTGCGGGAGATCACCGGCGATTCCGGGCTGACCGAGTACAAGATCGCGCACGTGAGCAACGGCGCGATGCCCGGCGTCATCCTGAAGTACAGCCAGAAGCTGTCCGATGACGCGATCCGGAAGCTGCGGACCCGGATCGCGGCCAAGTTCGGCGGGCCGGACAACGCGGGCAAGACCCTGGTCCTGGACGAGGGCGCGGACCTGCTGGTGGCCGGGTCGTCGCTGGAGCAGCTGCAGTTCACCACGGTGCAGGGCGCCGGGGTGGAGCGGATCCTGGCCGCCGGGGCCGTCCCGGCCGAGGTGTGCGGGCTGACCGCGGGCGGCACCACGTCCGCGTCCGCCGGGTACGAGACCGCGATGCGCCGGTTTGCGGACCTGTGGGCCCGGCCGTCCTGGCGGTCCGCGTGCTCGGCCCTGGAGGTGCTGGTCCCGCACGCCGCGGACCGGGACGGGGTGCGGCTGTGGTACGACGTCGGCGGCATCGCGGCCTTGAGAGAAGGCGAGCTGGCCCGGGCGCAGAGCACGCTGGTCCGGTCCCAGGCGCTGGCCGCGTTCGTCAACGCCGGGTTCACCCGGGAGTCCGCGATCCAGGCCGCGGAAAGCGGCGACCTGTCGCTGCTGCAGCCCGACCCCAACGCGCTGCCGCCCGGCGTCACCGGCCGGGAGACGTCCACCCTGCGGGAGAACGCGCCCGGCGGCCCGAACAGCCAGCTGCCGCCGCAGCACGGCCCCGGCGTCATCGCCGGACGCCCGCCGCAGGCCGGGGTACCGCAGCGGCTCTCGGGAGTCGGCCACCCGAACCTGCCGAACGCGCTGCCCGCCGGGGTCGGAACGATGCCGTCCCTGCCGAACGGGGCGCGCGGCCCGTCCGCCGGGCGGTCGGAAGGGGACGATGGTGAGTGAGATCCGCCGCCTGGCCGGGCAGGTCGGCTCCTGGCCCGGCGCGACGCCCGAGGCGCAGCGGCTGGCCGCGGTCATCTGGGACGAGGCGGGACGGGAGTACCCGGACCCGGCGCACATGTCCCGCGCGGTCGCCCGGCTGACCGGGGAGATGCGCAAGGCCCGGTACCAGCGGGACCCGGACATCCGGCTGGCGGTCAACGAGCTGCGCCGCGCCATCGCGGCGGCCGAGGACTCCAGCCCGGCCTGGGGGCAGACCCCGCACCAGACGTTCGCGGCCCGCACCCGGGCCGCCGCCCGGGACGCCGGGCTGGACCTGGACGGATAGGACCCCGGCCGGCTCTGCTCCGCGTTCTCGCGGACTACCTCGAACAGTGAGGGGGTGGGGACAAAATGACAAGCAACTCGCTGTTCAGGGCGGGCCTGGCGCACGAGAAGGTCGGCCATACCGCTCAGGGCCTCTGGCACCACAAAAACATGCAGTTGCCTGCTTTAGATGCCTACTACCAGCACGTGGCCAACGACCTGATCCAGGCCGGCCACCCGGAGTCCGAGGCCGTGCACATGGCGGTCGGGATCGTCGAGAAGTGGGCCAGGGGCGGCGGCGGGGTCACCGCCGAGACGCAGGCCAAGGCGGCCGCGGCGGTCGCCGAGTGGGAGCGGCTCCGCGCGCAGGCAAAGGGCAGCACAGCGAAAAGAGCGAGCATGACCGAGCTAGCAGACCGGGCCGCGATCAGCACCGCGGACGTCAACAACCTGCCGGATTCTGACTTTGCCTACATCGAGCCGGGCGGCAAGAAGGACTCCTCCGGCCGGACCGTGCCGCGTAGCCTGCGGCACTTCCCCATCCCCGACGCCGCGCACGTGCGGGCGGCGCTGGCCCGGATCGGGCAGGACGCCGAGTTCGGCCAGCAGGCCCTGCCGAAGGTGAGGGCGAAGGCCAAGGCCCTCGGCATCGACGTGGGCGGCGGGGACAGCGGCGGGAGCGCCAGCCGCGGCGAGATCCTGCGGATGTACCCGCTGGAGGACTGCCGGATCGTCACCCGGGCCGCCGGGGACGGCACCGGCACGCTGGTCGAGGCGTACGCGACGGTGTTCGACGAGCCCGCGGAAATCCACGACCACCAGGGCCACTACCGCGAGACGATCGACCGGCACGCGTTCGACGCGGTGCTGGACCGGATCCGCCGGTCAAGAGGAGGCTTTGCCTCGCACGTCAAGGTGCTGTACAACCACGGCAAGACGGCCAGCGGCGCCGACGCGCCGGAGTTCCAGGTGCCGCTTGGCGTGCCGGAGGAGATCACCCCGGAGCGGCGCGGCCTGCTCACCCGGACCCGGTACGACGCGGGCGACCCGTTCACCGAGCGGATCCTGGCCAAGGTCCGGTCCGGCGCGATCAACGCGCAGAGCTTCGTCGGCGCGATCATGCGCTCGGACCCGGCGCTGATGGGGCCGGGCGACCGGTACCGGCGCCGCGGCGGCGCGCTGGTCACGGTCCGCCGGATGCAGCTGGGCCTGCGTGAGTACGGGCCGGTGCTGTGGCCCGCCTACTCAGGCGCCGAGATCCTCGGCGTCCGCATGCAGCTTCCCGGCGGGGACGGACTCGAGCGGTACGGCGAGGACGCCCCGGAGCCGGGTTCCCCCGGAGACGATGAGTACGGCCTGCTCCAGGACGCACAGGACGCGGACCTGGAGCTGGCGGTCGCCGGTGCCTCCCCCGCAGCGGAGGACACGTCCCGGTATCACCAGCACGCCCTGTACCGCATCAGGAGCGCGGAGATCCGCGAGCGGATCGGATTGGACTGGGACGAGTAATGGCAACACTGGCCGAGATGCTCGATGAGCAGGCAAGGATCAAGAACGAGCTGCGCCGGATGGAAGACGACGGCTCGATCACCGAGGAGAGCGACGGCGACCTGCGGGACACCCTGGTGGCCCGGTGGGAGGAGCTGGACACCGCGACCAAGCCGCTGATCATGCGGATGGAGCGGATCAAGGGCATCACCCGGGCCGCCGGGCAGGACGGGAACACCGAGGACGGCGAGGATCGCGGCCCGCGCCGCACCCCGGAGTTCCTGCAGCGCCGGGACCCGTTCGAGGACCTGGACCGGGTCAAGCACAACCTGGTCTCGCCGCGGGACATGGTGGCCCGGACGATGACCGCGATCGAGACGCACGCCAGGCAGGGGCTGCTCGGCCGGGAGGAGGGCGAGGAGGCGACCCGCAAGGCGCAGCAGCCCGGCGTGGCCAAGCACTGCCTGCTCACCGGCACCGACGATTACGTCTCCGCGTTCCGCCAGTACCTGGAGGACCCGACCGGGGAGGGCCTGCAGCGGACCGCTCTCTCGCTCACCCTGGCGAACGGGGGCTATTTGCTTCCGTACGTTCTCGACCCGACGATCGTACTGACCAACTCCGGCAGCGCGAACCCGTTCCGGCGGATCGCAAGGGTGGTGCAGACCACCTCGAACGCCTGGCAGGGCGTCACATCCGCCGGGGTGACCGCCGCGTGGCTGTCCGAGGGATCGGCTTCCGGCGACCAGACCCCCACCGTCGGGCAGATCCAGATCTGGCCGCAGAAGGGCGCGGCCTGGGTGTTCGGCAGCTTCGAGATGAACCAGGACACGAACTTCTCCGACCAGCTGCCGCGGCTGCTGGCCGACGCCAAGGACCGGCTCGAGGAGTCCGCGTTCGCCATCGGCACCCAGACCGCCACCGGCAACTCCGGCGGCTCGCCCAAGGGCATCATGACCGCGCTGGGCACCGCGCAGGCGGTCACCGCCGCGGGCGGCACCGCCAACGGCGCGCTGTACGGCACCGGCGGCGCGGTCGACCTGTACAACCTGCAGGCCGCCCTCCCGGCAAGGTTCCGGCTGGACAACAGCGTCGCCTGGGTGGCCAACATCACCACCATCAACAAGGCCCGCGCGCTGGACGTCTACGGCGGCTCGTCCTTCTGGGCCAACCTGGGCGACGGCACCCCGGAGCAGCTGATGGGCACGCCCATCTACGAGTCCACCTCGATCACGTCCTCCACCGCCAAGGCCACCGGCACCGGCTCGGCGGTCATGGTGTACGGCGCGTGGGACAACTTCATCATCTGCGACCGCGTGGGCACTTCCATGCTGTATGAGCCCATGGTCCAGGCGACGGGATCGATTGCCCCGACTGGTCAGAGCGGATGGTTTTACTTCTGGCGAACTGGTTCTGATGTAGCGACGGCCAGCGCTTTTAGGTACTTGCAAAACGCCTCGTAACGGCGTTTTACGAGTCAAGCTGGTTCTGCCACGAACGGGGGCGGGACGCGGCCGTAGCGCGGTGCCGCGTCCCGTCCTCTCACCCCTCCCGGATCGCCTCCAGGCATTCCGGGCAGTCAACCGCGCCATGCCCGGGCACCTCATGCACCCGGTGTCCGCACCAGGAGACGGCCTGTACGAGCTGGCCGGGACCAGGGCGCATGATCCGGTGAGTGACCCGCGCGTACGGGTCCCAGCCGGTCGGCTCGTCCAGCGGCCCGGGGCCGAGCAAGCCGCCCTTGTGGTCCAGCCAGTGTCCGTAACCGCTCATTACCGCACCCTAACCGCGCTAACCGCGAGGAGTCACATGGTCCTGCATGTCGTCGGCGTGTCCGCCGGGCCGGACGGGTCCGGCTACCACCGGCTGTTCCAGCCGTTCAAGGAGCTGCGCAACCGGTCCCAGCACTTCTACGAGGGCCCGCCGGTCCAGACCCCGCCGCCGCCCACCCGCAAGGACATCGCCGACCTGGGCATCGACGTGCTGGTCATGCAGCGGCCGGTCGGCGCGCAGGGCCGCAAGATCTGGGACGACATGGACGGCGCGTGCGCCCGGGTGTACGAGTGCGACGATGACATCCTGCACCCGGAGGCGTCGGGGCTGGCGGCGCTGTGCGATGACCGGATCCGCGAGTCGATCCGGTACATGCTGTGGCGCTCGGACGCGGTGACCGTCTCAACGGAGTACCTGGCCGAGGAGTTCGGCAAGGTCACCGAGGCGCCGGTTATCGTGCTGCCCAACTGCATCCATGAGGACCTGCTGCGGCTGGAGCGGACCCGCCGGGACCGGGTGACGATCGGCTGGGCGGGCGGCGCGTCGCACCTGATCGACATCCTCGGCATCCAGGAGGCGCTGATCCACGTCCTGGAGACGAACCCGCAGGCCGACTTCCACGCGATCGGCGTCGACTACACCCCGGTCCTGTGGGTCCGCGCGCCGCGGGTCCTCAGCCAGTGCCGGCGGACGATCTGGAAAGAGGACGTCTGGGACTTCTACCGCGACTACGATTTCGACATCGCGCTGGCCCCGCTGGCCGACGTGAAGTTCAACCGCAGCAAGTCTCACCTCAAGGCGCTGGACGCGTTCGCCCGGGGGGTGCCGGTGATCGCCCAGGACATGGAGCCGTACCGCGGGTTCGTCATCGACGGGAAGAACGGCTACCTGTGCCGGAATGAGGACCAGTGGGCGGCCCGGCTCCGCGAGCTCGTCAACGACCCGGACGCGCGGGAGGAGATGGGCCGCAACGGCAAGGCCCTAGCGGCAGAGTGGACCATCCAGAAGCGGTGGGCCCTGTGGGAAAGCGCCTACGAGGCCGCCGCCGCGTCCGCCGGGCGCGGCCAGCCCCCGCAGGAGATCAGCCGGTGAGGTACCGCAAGCGGCCGGTGGAAGTGGAAGTCGACGCCGAGCTGCTGACCCGGGAGAATTTCGAGGCCGTCGGCGCCTGGGCGGGCGTGAAAGAGTGCTGGGGCCTGGACGCGCCCGTCCCCGCGCTGCTCGTCGACACGCTCGAGGGCGTCATGAAGGCCAGGCTCGGCGACTACGTGATCCGCGGCGTGCAGGGCGAGTTCTACCCGTGCCGCGCCGATATCTTCGAGGCCACCTACGAGCCCGCAGGCGAGCAGGAGATCACCCGGTGACCGCGTACCGGTGGGACCCCGGCGACCCGGACTCCTGCGCCGCGGTGTACGCCATGCTGATGCAGGCCGGGGCCGGGTTCGCGCAGATCGAGCACATGGGCGCCGCCGCCCCGCTGGAGATATGGTTCCTGGGCCGCAAGATGACCGCCAGCCCGGGAGACTGGGTGGTCCGCGGCACGGGCGGCGTGGACGTGCTGGACCCGGTGGCGTTCGCAGCGGCGGCCACCGTGCCCGGCGCGGGAGGGGACCGGATGTGAGCCCGGCCGTCTCGGTGTTCCTGCCGTCGTACAACAAGCCGGGCTACGTGACCGAGGCGGCCGCCTCGGTGCTCGCCCAGGACTGCGGCGACCTGGAGCTGTGGATCCTGGAGAACTCTGACGACGGCGGGGCGACCCGGGCCGCGCTGGCCCCGCTGACCGCCGACCCGCGGGTCATCTACGAGGAGATCACCCTCGGCGAGGATGAGCGGATGCCGCGGGCGTGGACGCCGGCGGTGCTGATGAACCGGTACTACGGCAAGGCGGCCGGGGAGCTCATCGCCTACATCTCCGATGACGACCTGTGGGAGCCGAACCTGGTCTCCCGGGTGCTGGCCGAGTTCGCCGCGCACCCGGAGCACCACGCGGTGTGGTTCACCATGTGGCGCGTCTCCTGGGACGAGCGGCAGGGCCGGTTCCGGCCGGCCGGGTCGATCCCCGCCGTGTGCGAGGTCGGCAAGGGCTGCCGCCAGGAGAAAGCCGACTGCCGGGTGGACGGCGGGCAGGTGGTGCACCGCCGCGAGTGCCTGGACGAGATCCCGCAGCCGTGGTTCCCGCCGGACCGGGCCACCGCCCACCACAACGACGGCATGTTCCTGCAGAAGCTCGCCGATGCCCACCCGTTGCACCCCGTCCCGGACCGGCTGATGACCCACCGGGCCACCCCGCTGTCCAGCTGGGACAAGCCCGCCGCCGGGCGGCGGACCCTGGGGGACCGGTCGTGAGCGGCTGGCACTGGGCGGCTAGCCTGCGCCGTTCCCCGCTGCACGTCAACATCCCGTACTGGCCGCACCGGATCATCGTCATCGGCTGGGGACGGCTGTCCCGCCGAGCCGTGTTCCACCCGTACCAGCCGTGCTGTCACCGGATGCGGCTGCGGCACTGCTGCCCGGGCAGGCAGTCGTGAGCGCCGGGCAGGTGAGCGTGCGGAAGATCCACGGTGGCGACGCGCCGCTGCTGGTGCGGTGGCGGAACGAGAACGCGAAGTACTTCCCGGCCCGGGAGCCGCTGACCGAGCTGGAGCACGGCCGCTGGTTCCGGGACGTCTACGAGCGGGACCCGTCGCAGGCCATGTTCATCGCCGAACTGGACGGGAAACCCGTCGGGTGCCTGGCCATGACCATCCGGGACGGGAAGGGCGAGCTGGAGCGGATGATCCTGGGAGACAAGTCGATCTCCCGCGGCGGGGTGATGCGCGCCGCGTTCCGGCAGGTGATGGACGCCTACGGGCTGGAGCGCTACTGGCTGCGGATATACCCGTGGAACCACGTCACCATCTCCTTCCACGAGCGGAACGGGTTCGCCATCACCGGCCGCACCCCGGACGGCGAGTACCTGGTCATGGAGAAGCACGGCCGGGGCTGGCCCGATGACTGAGATTTGCTATGACACCGAGTTCATCGAGGACGGCCGGACCATTGACCTGATCTCGATTGGCATGGTAGCCGGGGAGGGCCGCGAGTATTACGCGGTCAATTCCGAGATGCCCGTAAAGCGGATTTTCGCGCATAAGTGGCTGATGGATAACGTTGTGCCGTCACTGCCCGTAAAAGACGCTCATTCTGAGCAGCTGATCAGGGTGGACGTCACCAGGACAGAAGTCAAGCCGCATCAGGTGATCGCAAATGAGGTCCGGGACTTCATACTTGCCGTGCCGGATCCGCAGTTGTGGGCCGACTATGCCGCTTATGACCACGTGGTGCTCTGCCAGCTATGGGGCACCATGATCAGGCTTCCGGCCGGTATCCCGATGTGGACGCACGACCTGCGGCAGGCGGCTGAGAAGGCTGGCGGTCCGGAACTGCCGCCGATGCCCGGCGTGACGGAACATAACGCGCTGAGTGATGCCCGCGAGGTCGCGTTCCGTCTCCGCGGGCTGACAGGGCTGGCCCGATGACGACCGATAAGTTCACCCTCGGCTACTACCCGGCGTACGAGCGGCTGGCCCGGGAGATCGGCCCGGCCGGGCACGTGCTGGAGGTCGGCGTCTACCAGGGCGACAGCCTGAAGATGTGGCAGCAGCTGTTCCCGGACGGCGTGGTCGCCGGGGCCGACTGCGACGCGTCCTGCACCTGGCCGGACGGCACCGTGCGGATCGTGGCCGATCAGGACTCGGGCGAGATGGCAGAGGCCGCCAGGGCGGCCTCCCCCGGCGGCTGGGACCTGGTCGTCGACGACGCCAGCCACCACGGGGCGCTGTCCGGGCGGACGTTCGCGCTGCTGTGGCCGCAGGTGCGGCCGGGCGGCTGGTACGTGCTGGAGGACTGGCCGGTGGCGTTCGCCGAGCCGTTCGCCTCCTCCGGCACGTTCGGCGGCACCTCGATGCTGGACCTGGCCCAGTCCTGGGTCCGGCTGCTCGAGCCCGCCCCCGGCGCGTACGACGGCGGCGCCCACTACCCGGAATCCCCCGGCTCGGGCATCGCCGAGCTGTGGTACCGGTACGGCCAGGCGATGCTGCACAAGGCGGGCCAGCCGTGACCGGCCAGGACGTCATCCCGCTGTTCCGCCCCTCGGTGTCCGACCTGGAGAAGCGGTACGTCTGCGAGGCGCTGGATTCCGGCTGGTGGGGGCAGGGCCCCCGGACAGAGGAGTTCGAGGGCCGGTTCGCCGAGTACGCAGGCGCTAAGCACGCGGTGGCCGTGTCGTCGTGCACCGCAGCGCTGCACCTGGCGCTGGAAGCGCTCGGCGTGCGCGGCGGGCAGGTGATCTGCCCCGCGCTGACGTTCGTGTCCACCGGGCTGGCGGCGCTGCACGCGGGCGCGCAGGTGATCTTCGCCGACGTCGATGACGAGACGCTGTGCCTGGACTGGGATGACGTGCGGGCGAAGGCCGGGGACCAGACCCGGGCCGTGGTGCCGGTGCACTACGGCGGGACCGTGACCAGCCCGCCGTTCCCGTGGCTGGACCCGGTGATCGAGGACTGCGCGCACGCGGCTGGCAGCACCAGGGCGGGACGGCAGAACGGCACCGCCGCCTGCTGGTCGTTCCAGGCGGTGAAGAACCTGGCCTGCGGCGACGGCGGCATGATCACCACCGATGACGCGGATATCGCGGGAACCGCGCGGAAACTGCGCTGGTGCGGCATCGAGCGCAGCACCTGGGAGCGGGAATCGCGGGCGGGCTACAACTGGGACTACGACGTGCCGCGGGCCGGGTGGAAGTACCAGATGACCGACATCGCCGCCGCGGTCGGGCTGGCCCAGCTGGAGCGGATCGAGGACCTGAACAAGGCCCGCCGCGGGCTGGTGCTGCGGTACATGGCCGAACTGCCCGGCCGGGTCTGGCTGCGCACCCCGCGCTGGCGGGAAGGATCGGCTTGGCACCTGTTCTATATCCGGGTGCCTGCTGAGATGCGGGACGCGCTGATCAGCCACCTGCTCGCCCGGGGCATCTCCGCCGGGGTGCACTACAAGCCGCTGAACCGGTACCCGGTGTTCGGGGAGCGCCAGCCGCTGCCGGTGACCGACGCAGCGTGGCGGGAGCTGGTCACGCTGCCGCTGTTCCCGGACATGACCGAGGCCCAGCAGGACCGGGTGATCGCGGCGGTCAGAGGCTTCAGGCCAGCCTCCTTAGCGGCCTTGTGGCTGGCTGCCGGGCTTGCACGGAGTTACGGGCCGCATCCCGGACCCGGCGGGTACCCGTCGCTGAGTATAGGAGCGTTCATGACGCGCAAGGTAGTCCGCAGGCTGACCGCGCCGGTGTACGGCCCGCACGGCGAGCTGCTGCACGAGCCCGGCGAGATCGTGCCGCTGGACGCCGAGCTGGGCCCGGACTTCCGCACCGTGCTGGACGAGACGGACGACGACCCCGTGCAGCCCGCCGACCCGGGACCCGCCGTCCAGCCGCCGGAACCGCCGCCGCTGGACCCGCCGGCGGAAAGCGGCCCGGACCACGCCGAGGTGACCGAGCCGGACCCGCCGCCGAAGGGCCGCCGCCACGCCACGGTGAACCCGGACCCGGCCGCGGGCAAGAGCGGTGCCGGGCCGTGACCTGCGAATGCGGGCACCCCCATGAGTCGCACGAGCACCACCGGGCTGGCAGCGACTGCGGGCTGTGCGGGTGCACCCGGTACCGGGTCCGCTGGTGGCGGTGGCGGCGGTGACCGCCGTGCTGCTGGAGGCCGAGCACCGCTGGGCCTGCCCGAACTGCACGCTGGAAGATGTCACGCGCATCGCCGGGCCGCACGTCCGGTACCACGCCTGCGCCGGGCTGTACGGGCTGTCGGTGCCGATGACCCCGGCCGGGACCGCGTGCAAGGTGGTGGCGGTCGAGCGGGAGGACTACATCGGGCGCGAGGACGTTCAGTACGCGCCGGAGACCGGCCGGCCGGTGGCGCTGATCGTGACCGTCCGGGACGAGGGACAGGACTGCGCGGTACTTGCGCCGTGCGCCACCGCGAGAATGGAGTAGGGCTAATGGCGGCAGTGTCTTTCAGGATTAATTTTAACGCTGATAGCGGACGGCAGACCATCGTGGGTGATGCTATACATGCCAATCAGATAATGATGAGAACTGAAAGTTCTGGTGTCTACATTGGCGGAGAAAATGTGTCATCCAGTAATGGTTATGAACTGGAAGCTGGAAAAGATTATGTCCTCTGCCAGATAGGGACGATCTACTCAGTTACCACAGTAAGTTCGCCTGACAGTGTAACGCTCAAAGTCTATGCAGCCGATTTTATATAAGGCTCTGTACTCACGGGTAAAGGAAACAGATATGGCATGGTCAGCAAGCGGGCTATCACGGCAGTTGATGGTGGACATGTTCAGCGGACTGCTGACGAACACTGGGTCTAACTGGGCGTGGAAGTCCACCGCTACCCCGAGTACGTTCCGGGTGGCGTTGTACGACAACACGATCACCCCGAGCCGCGATGACACCGCGGCGGCGTTCGCTTACTCGGGGTCGTCCTGGTCGGCGACCGGCGGCGGCACCGGGTCGCCGCAGGTGTACCAGGCGGTGCAGTGGCCGCAGGCCGGGCTGGCGCTGGCCACCGCGAACACCACCGCCGCCACCGGCGGCGCGGGCATCGCCATGTTCGACGCCGCCGACCTCGCCTCCGGCACCGCGTGCACGCTGTCCAACGCGTATGGCTGCTTCGTCTACAACGACACGATCTCGTCCCCGGTAGCCAAGCAGGGCGTCTGCTTCAACAACTTCGGCACCGGGGCGGCGGTCACGAACGGAACGTTCTGCGCGGACGCCGAGACGGAGATCCTGACCCGCCGCGGCTGGCTGCGCCACGACCAGGTCCGCGCGGGCGATGACTGCCTGACCCTGGACACGGAAACCGGCGCCGAGGAATGGCAGCCCGCCGGCGCCGTCCACGTTTTCACCAACGGCCCGTACCGCGTCACCCGGATGGAAGGTTACGGCCACTCCTCGGTGACGACCCCGGACCACCGCTGGCCCGCAGTCACCGCCGAGGGCGGCGACACGATCGGCTGGCACACCACCAGCACCCTGCCGCCGGACGCCCAGCTGCTCGCCAGCGAGGGCAGCCGGACCGGTAAGGTGGCCGACTTCACCGCCGCAGAGGAGACCACGGATCTCGTGTGGTGCGTCGAGACCCCGGCCCGCACCTGGTACGCGCGCCGCGCCGGTTTCCGTTACTTCACCGGGAACACGATCCAGTGGAGTGCCAACGGGGTGTGGCGCATAACCTGACCTGCTCGGTCATGACCCGGCCCGGCTGCGGGCGGCTGCGGACTACCTGGATAAGGCCCTGACTGACGTGTGACTGGGAGGCGGCGTGCCGGTCCTGACGCACGGGTACGCGCACTTCCAGCCGGTCACCGACCTGGGCCCGGCGGTCATCGCCGGGATCTCGGGAACCGGGGCGGCCGCGTACTCCTCCGACCAGTACGGCCAGCCCCGGCTGCTGGTGAGCAACACCATCTGGAACCTGCTGCCCAACGCCGGGCAGAACGATGGCAGCGGCTGGCAGCACGACCTGGACCGGTGCTGCGACGCGCACGCCGCGCAGGGATTCAACGGCATCGAGTCGTGCGTGTTCTCCGACGCGGGCAACTACACCGATTACGGCGGCGGGCGGACCTGGGACGGGGTGCTGCCGTTCGTCTCCGGCGGCGACCCGGCCACCGGGCTGAACAACGCGTTCTGGGCCCGGGTGGACTACTTCGTAGCCGCGTGCGCCCGCAACGGCATCACCGCCATCCTGAACCTGGCCTACGGCGACGCCAACACCGGGGCCAGCAGCCTGGCCGGGCTGAGCACCGGCCAGTGCCAGGCATTCGGCACGGCGCTGGCCGCCCGGTACGCCGCCGCCCGGAACATCCTGTGGTTCTTCGGCGGGGACTACTACGGCACCGGCAGCTCGTTCGACGACCTGCTGTCCGCCATCCTGACCGGGCTGCGCGGCGGCGGCGACGCGCACGCGGTCAGCATCGAGAACTCCTCGGAGTCCACCTCCCGGCACAGCCTGCTGTCCGGGAACGCCGTGGAGACCTGGGGGAACGCGAACGCCCAGTTCAACGCGCTGTACATCTACATCCAGACCTACTACGGCATCCGGTACGCCTACGGCGAGGCCAGCCCCGTCCCGCCGATCTGGATGGACGGCTACTACTACAAGAGCGGCGCCGGGCCGTACTTCGGCAGCTATGACCGGGCCATGCGGCAGTACGTGTGGTGGGTGCTGTCCTCCGGCGGGCGGGGCGTCAACGTAGCGTCGGAGAGCATCTACCCGTGGGATTCCTCCGGGTACGCCGAGCTGACCGGGGAGTACTTCTTCACGCACACCGCCAGGGCCATCCGGGCCGCGGTGGAGGCCCTGCCGGGCTGGCACAAGCTGCAGCCCGACCTGAGCAACGCGCTGGTCACGGCGGGCGGCGGGACCCCGGTGGCATCGGACTCCGGCACCCACTACGGCGAGGCGACCACGGACACGTTCGTCACCGCGTCCCGCGCCCCGGACAAGTCCCTCGCCCTGATCTACCTGTCCCACGCGGCCACGATCACGATCGACGAGTCCCAGCTGGCCGCGGGCTACCTGGCGAAGTGGATCGACCCGGATACCGGCACGGTGTACGCGGGCACTCCCGGCACCACGTACAACTCCGGCGCCGCCGACGGGTCCAAGCCGGCCTCCAACGCCCACGGGGACCCGGACTGGGTGCTGGCGCTGCGGGCGCCCTGACAGAGCCGGAGGTGATCCGTGGCCTGGAACGTCGTCCAGTCGGCCAGCGGCGACGCGTACGGCACGTCCGTGGCCGCCACGTTCGCCACCGCGAACGTCACCGCCGGCAACAAGATCATCGCCGTCATATCCAGCAATTACAGCGGCCTCCCGAGCACCGTCCGGGACGCGGCGCTGAACAACTGGACCGCGATCGGGTCGAAAGTGACGGGGACCGGGTCGGTGTGGCTGTACGCCCTGGACGTCCCCGCCGGCGATGCCGGGACCAAGCCCACGATCACCGCCACGTTCAGCGGCTCCACCGACCTGGCCATCGTCATCCAGGAGGTGTCCGGGCTGCTGGCCGGGAACACCACCGCGATGGCCGACGGCACGGCCGGGGTGCTGTCCGGCACCACCGCCACCACCGGCAGCCCCGCCTATTCCAGCACCGCCGCGAACGAGTACCTGGTCTGCTGCTACGGCGACAACTCCGGCGGCGTCACCGTCGTCAAGCAGGGCGCCGCCTGGACGCTGGACGCGAACAGCCAGCACGTCAACTCCGACGCGTCGATCGAGTACGCGAACAGCACGAACGGCGCCGAGACGTCCGGGTTCACCGGCGCCGAGACCAGCGGCTGGTCCCTGGTCACCGTCGCGTTCCAGCTGGCCCCGTCCGGCACGAACACCAGCCCGGCCTGGGCCGCATCTCAGGGCATCGTGGCAGGCGGCTCGGGATCCTGGACCAGCCCGGGTAACGTCACCGGCGCGGCCGACGGGTCGTTCGCGACCTGGACCGCGCCGTGACCGGCCTGCGGACGGCATGCTTCCGGGCCGCTGTCTTCCCGGCTGCCGAAGCGTCCTGGCCGCCCGCCGCCGAGATCGTGCCCGCGCCCGCCGGGGATAACTTCGCCTACTGGCGGGAGCTGACCGCCCGCTGGGACGGCCGCTCTGACCTAGCCGTCATCGAGGGCGACATCGAGATCCACCCCGGTGCCGTCTCCCAGCTGGCCGCCTGCCCGTCGCCGTGGTGCACGTTCCCGTACCTGGCCCACTCCTGGGGCAACCCGCGGCCGGACGTGGCCGGGAACGCCGCGCGAGCCGCCGCCGCCGGGGCGCTGTGCGAGTCGCTGGGCTGCGCCCGGTTCACCGCCGCGCTGCAGCAGGCCGTGCCGCTGCCCGCGCGCCCGGTACCGTACTGGATCTGTGACGGGACGGTCGCCGCGGCGCTGCGCGCCGCCGGGTACGCGCCGTGCCTGCACGAGCCGTGGGTGACCAACCACCGCTGGACGGCGACCCGGTAATGGCCACCACGTTCTACCTGCGGGACGCGGCCTCGGACCTGGGCGGCACCGGGCAGAAGGCGCTGAGCACCAGCCGGGGCGCGGCCAGCACTACCGCGGTCACCAACACGGCGACCGGCACCACCCCGATCCAGGTCACCAAGACCGCCGCCGGGACCGCGCTGACCTGGCTCACCCCGACGCTGCAGGGCGTCACCATCTCCGGGACGATCACCCCGAACATCCGCGGCCTGGAATCCAGCACGTCGGCCAACTGCAAGGCCGGCATCACCATCGAGCACACGGACGGGCTGGGCAACGTGCTCGGCACCATCGTGCCCAACACCGCGGTGCCGACCAGCTCATCGGAGTACACCACCGCTGACACGGCCAAGACGTCCTCGATCACCCCGGCATCCACGACCCTGGCCGCCGGGGACCGGGTCAAGGTCACCCTGACCGTCAACAACCAGGGCACCCGCGCGTCCGGGTACACGGTCACCAACTCCTACGACGGTCCCACCGGGGCGGCCGCCGGGGACGCCTACGTCACGTTCACCGAGACGCTGGCCGCCTACACCGGGGAAGACTCGCCGGGCCTGGAAACGTACGGGTTCACCATCTCGGGACCCGGCCCGTCCGACACGATCAACTCGGTCACCGTCGCGGTCACCGAGTACCAGTCGTCGACGGCCACCGCCGCCCCGTGCACCATCCAGCTGTGGGACGGCACCAGCTCGCAGATCGGCACCGCCCAGGCCGGCACCCCATCGACCAGCACCGGCAACGTGAGCACGGCCACGTTCACCGGCGTCACCTATTCCCAGCTGGCCACGCTGCGGGTCCGGGTCTACGGCCACGCCGCCTCCGGGTCCACCGAGTCGGTCGACGGCGTGTCCCTGGTCGTCAACTACACCCCGGCGCCGGGCACCTACAGCGCCGCCTCCGCCGACGGGGCCGGAACCGCTTACGGGGCCTCCCCGACCACCGCGACGTTCACCACGGTCACCGCGGGCAGTGCCGACGGGGCCGGAGAGGTCCCGTTCGGCGCGGGCTGGCAGGTATCGCTCGACCTGATCGCCGACACCCCGGTCGACGCGGCCGGCGCGGCGTACGACGCGACGGTCACCACCGCGCACGTCACCACGGTCACCCCGGCGCAGGCCGATGGCGCCGGAGCGGCCTACGACGCTACCGCGGCCGTCACCGGCGGCGGCCCGGTCACCCAGGCGGCGGGCAGCGCGGACGCCGCGGGGCTGGCGTACGCGGGCGCCATCAGCGCGAGCGGGACCGCGCTGCCGGACACGCCTGCGGGTGCGGGGTCCGGGCTGGACGCCGGCGTCACCGCCCCCGGCGCCGCGCTGCCCGCTCAGGCCGACGGGGCCGCGCTCGCTTACGCGGGCACGGTCACCGCGTCCGGGACCGCGCTGCCCGGCTCCGCCGACGCGGCCGGGCTGGCCTACGACGCGGTGGTCACCGCGTCCGGCACGGCACTGCCGGATACTCCGGCGGCTGCCGGGCTGGCGTACGACGCCATCGCGCTGATCACCGCGGGCGGCGCGGTCAATGCCGGATCCGGCGACGGCGCGGGCGCCGCGCAGGACGCGCAGGTCTCCGCGTCCGGCACCGCCAGCCCCGCGCAGGCTGACGGGGCCGGGGCGGCGCAGGACGCGCAGGCGTCCGGGGCCGGGACGGCGGCCGTCACGCCGGGTTCCGCCGACGGCGCGGCGGCCGCCCAGGACGCCGTTGTCACGACCTCGGCCGCGTCTTCACCCGTCCCGGCGGACGCGGCCGGGCTGTCGTATGCGGCCCTGCCGGTCACCGCCGGGCAGACCTGGGCGCAGCCGCTCCTGGCAGACGCATCCGGGGCGGCGGCGGACGCCGCGGCATCCGGCACCGGGACCGTCACCGCGGCGGAGGCGGCGGGCGCCGGGCAGGCGGCGGACGCTACCGCGTCCGCGGCCAGCCTGGCTGTTCCGTCCAGCGCGGACGCGGCGGGCGGCGCGCTGGGCGGGACGCCGGTCACTTCCGCGCCGGGTGCGGCTCCGGCCGCGGAGGCGGCGGCATCCGGGACCGCCCTGGATGCCGCCTGGGCGGCGTCCGGGACCGCCCTGCCGGGTGCGGCTGCCGCCGCGGGGCAGGCCCCGGACGCCACCGGGCTGGCGGCCAGCCCGGCCTACCCGGCGCAAGCCGACGGCGCCGGGCAGGCGTACGCGCCCTCCTGGACGGCCAGCGGCCGGGTGCTGCCGGACTCCGCCGACGCGGCGGGGTCTGCAGCGGATGCGCCGCCCGGCGGGTCGGCCGCCGCGCAGGCCGGGGTGGCGCAGGGGATCGGAGCGGCCTGGCCGCCGTCTCCCGTCTATGCCCGGCTGACGCTGCCGGACAGCGCGGACGGCACCGGGGATGCGCAGGACGCCGGGTTCGGGATCACGGTCCCGGCCGGGTGCGCGGGCGGCGACGGCGCCGCGCTGGACGCCTACATCCCGCCGCAGGTGGTGTTCGGGCGCAGCACGCCCGGCGCGGCTGCCGCAGAGCACGCCATGGCGGGCCGCGAGCTGATCGGCACGGCGATACCGGGGAGCGGGTGAACGGGCGTGATCGATGTCGGGACCACCTACCGGGCCACCCTGTCCGTCTACGACGCGTCCGGGGCGCTGGCTGACCCGCTGTCGGCCAGTGTCACGATCACGCTGCCCGACGGCAGCACCGCCAGCCCGCCGGTGACGCTGCCGCCGGTGGTCACCGGGAAGCTGACCGCCGACTACGTGACCACCCAGGCCGGGCTGCACAAGGTGGCCTGGGTCACCGGCACGCCGGGCACGGCGGCGGTGGACTACTTCAGCGTCCGGGACTTCATCTCCATCCTGTCGGTGGCCGAGGCCAAGGCGCACCTGAACATCACCAGCACCGCCGATGATGACGAGCTGCGGAACTTCCTGCAGGCCGCCACCGAGGTGGTCGAGGCCAAGATCGGGCCGTGCGTGCGGCGCAGCGTGACCGAGCGGGTGAACGAGGGCGGCCGGGTGCTGGCCCTGTCGCAGTTCCCGGTGCTGTCCGTCGAGTCGGTCACCTCGATCTGGAGCGGCGGCCCGTCCTGGACCGCACCTCAGCTGCTGTGGGACGGCGACTCCGGCACCGTGCACCAGAACCTGTGGTGGCCGTTCTGGTACGGCCCGTGGACGGTGGCCTACACGGTCGGGCGGCTGGCGGTCGCCGAGCGGCACCTGCACGCCTGCAAGGAACTGCTGCGGCATCTGTGGGAGACCCAGCGCGGCGCGCAGCAGGCCCCGCCGCTGGCCGGGGAGGAGATATTCACCTCCACCACCGGCTGGACATTCTCGGTGCCGCGAAGAGTCACCGAGCTGCTGAGCGACGACGCGGTGCCGTCGATCTGAGAGAGGGACGGAAACATGGAAGACCTGACCCGCCGGAACCTGCTGCGCCTCGGCCTGGGGGCGGCCGGGACCGTCGTGCTGCTCAAGGGCGGGGGCCGGGCGCTGGCCGGCCCCGCCTCCGCCGCAGTAGGCGCATCGCCCGCCCCCGGCCAGCCCGCCGCCATGTTCGGCCGGATGTTCCCCAAGCTGCCCGGGTTCGCCCCTCACCCGGACACCACCACGGCGCTGGCCGACCTGGCCGCCCTGGCCGATGCCATGCTGGAGCCCGGCGGCGGCGTCGACACCACCCACGGCGCCCTGTACACCTACTTCGGGCAGTTCATCGACCACGACATCACCCTGGACCTGGAGCCCCAGCCGTCCGCGTTCTTCTCCTTCGCCAAGGACACCGCCCGGTCCCCGCTGCTCGACCCCGGCGGCAACGTCGTCTACGACTATGAGTCCAAGAAGCTCAACCTGTCGCAGATATACGGCGGCGGGCCGGGCGTCTCGCCGCAGCTCTACGGCAGTGACGGGCTGCACTTCCTGGTGCCCCGCAACGTCAACGGCGTGGTCGACCTGCCCCGCCGCGCGGACGGCTCGGCGATCCTGGTGGAGACCCGCAACGACGAGAACCAGATCCTGTCGCAGCTGCACGTGGCCATGCTGCTGTTCCATAACGCGGTAGTCGACGCGCTCGGGATCAAGAACTTCACCCGGGCAATGAACACGGTGGTCAAGTACTACCAGTGGGCCATCCTGCACGACTTCCTGCCGCTGTTCTGCGGCCAGTCTGTCATCGACCAGCTGCTGGCCGGCAAGGGCAAGGTGTACGACCCCGGCGCGGACGTCCGCAAGCCGATCATGCCGGTGGAGTTCTCGACCGCGGCCTACCGGTTCGGGCACTCGATCATCAGGAACGCCTACTCGATGAACCCGGTGATCTCCCCGAACAACAAGAACGCCCGGAACACCCTGTTCGCCGGGGTGGGCGGGGCGACCGGCCCGGCCGGCGGGACAGGCCAGCCGCTGACCCCGGTCGGGGACCTGCACGGCGGGTACCCGCTGACGCTGGACCACCAGATCGACTGGCGGAACTTCTCCGAGGACCTGTTCGACGCCTCGGTGCCCGGCGCGTCGCTGCAGGTGCTCAAGCAGCCCGGCGGCGCGGACGGGCTGCACTGCATCGGCCAGTCCATGTTCGGCCAGCCGCCCGGCGTCCCGCTGGCCGGCAACGGCGCCGGGATGCCGATCGGCGGCCCGTCCGGGGTCCAGCCGTCCGGGTCCAACTCGATCGCCTACCGCGACTTCGTGCGCGGCTACTTCTACCTGGTCCCGTCCGGGCAGGACGTCGCCGCCGCGTACGGGCTGGCCCCCATCGACCCGGCCGCCATCGTGCCCGCCTCGGTCCCCGGGTTCTCCGGCGGCACCCCGCTGTTCCTGTACGTGCTGTACGAGGCGGCCGCCGCCAACGCCGGGTCCCCGACTACCGACAATTTCGACAACACCGGCACGGCCGCCGATTTCGAGCAGGTCACGCTCGGCCCGGTCGGCGCCCGGATCGTCGCCGACGTGCTGCTCCGGCTGATGAAGATCAACGCCAATGGCGTGTTCGCCGGCGGGTTCTCCCCGGCCCCGCCGGTCGCCCCGGCGCCCGGCCAGTTCCGCATCTCGGACCTGCTGAAATTCGCCGGGGTCGTCCCCTCTGGCAGCAACCCCGCGCCTGCTTTGGGGCAGAATGCGGGGCCGCAGCCCGCGGTCCCGGGCCCGTCACAGCCCGCCACGTAACGCCGTGAGCACCGTCCCGGACGCGATCGACGCGATCCTGGCCTGCGTGAAGACGGCGCTGCCCGGGGTGCAGGTGTGGGACGGGCCGCCTGTAGGCGACGAGGAGGACGACCGGATCGTGATCGGCTGGTCCCGGAACCGGCCCGTGGTGGCCGTCACCCGCAGCGACGACACGTTCGAGACGCTGACCGGGATCACCGAGCGGTACTACGTGCCCGGCGCGGCCATCTCCTACTCCGGCGACCCGGACCTCAAGCCGAGACGGGACCGGGCGTACGAGCTGGCGGAGGCGATCGCCGACGCGGTGGCCGTGGACGACGGCATCAACGCGCTGGACGCCACCGCGTCGCTGGTCACCGGGAACCTGACCCAGGAGAAGGTGACCACCGGGGTGCAGGCGCTGGTCGACTTCACCATCGAAGTGATCGCGCTGCTGTGACCCGCTGGCTGATCTGCCACCCCGGGCCGTCGGCGTCGGTCGGGGACGTGTACGAGGGGTGGGCCGAGGCGCTGCGCGGGCTCGGCCAGGACGTGACCGAGTACAACACCGGCGACCGGCTGGTGTTCTATGACAGCGCCTACATCCCCGGCGAGCACGACCAGTACCGCAAGGCATTCACTGACGACGACGACGTGATCGAGCTCGCGCTGAACGGGCTGGCGGCGGCGCTGTGGAAGGCCCGCCCGCACATCCTGCTGCTGGTCAGCGCGTTCTTTTGGGACGCCGAGCTGCTCGAGCACGCCCGCAGGGCGTACGGCACCACGGTGGTGATCCTGCACACCGAGTCGCCGTACGAGGACGACCGGCAGCTGATGACCGCGCCGTACGCCGACCTGCACCTGGTCAACGACCCGGTGTCGGTGCCGAAGTTCGCGAAGGTGTGCCGGGCGGTGTACTGCCCGCACGGCTACCGGCCATCGGTGCACTTCCCCGCCAGCCCCGGGACGCCGTTCCGCTATGACCTGGCGTTCGCCGGGTCCGGGTTCGCCTCCCGGGTGAGGTTCCTGGAGGAGATGGGGCTGGACGGGCTGGATGTGGTGCTGGCCGGGAACTGGACGGGCCTGCCGGAGGGCTCGCCGCTGAACGCGCATCTGCTGGACGGGCGCGCCAGCGCGATCACCGGAAACGCCGAGGTGGCCGAGATGTACCGGACGATGCGCGCCGGGATCAACCTGTACCGCCGCGAGGCCAATTTCGAGGACCTGATCGAGGGGCACGGCATCGGCCCCCGCGAGGTGGAGATGGCGGCGTGCGGCGCGTTTTTCCTGCGCGATCCGCGTCCTGAGAGCGACGCGGTGTTCGGCATGCTGCCGTCGTTCGGTTCCGCGGAGGAGGCCGGCGAGCTGCTCCGCTGGTACCTGCCGAAGGATGACCTGCGCCGCGAGCTGGCGGCCAAGGCCCGCGCGGCAGCCGCCGACCGCACGTTCACGAATCACGCAGCGCAGGTCATGCGGCTGCTCGGGATCGACAGCTAGGTATTCGCTTAGTTGTTCTAATCACAGATGGGGTGAGTCCGACGAGCCGAATCCATGGTCGAAATGGTGTGGTTTACGTCAACCTGGCCAGCGGCGGGACGCCTGAGCCGGTCGCGTACCTGAACAGCTGGTCGATCAAGATGGCCACCGACACCGACGAGGTGACGGCGTTCCAGGACACGAACAAGACCTACATCGCAGGTCTGCCCGACATGTCGGGAGATTTCTCCGGGTTCTATGATGACGCCACAGTGCAGACTTACACCGCAGCAGTTGACGGGGTTGCCAGGAAGATGTACCTGTACCCGTCGACGCTCAAGACGACCCAGTACTTCTACGGCAGCATCATCGTCGACTTCTCCGCCGACGCGAAGGTGGACGGCGCGGTCACCATCTCGGCGTCGTGGAAGGCGTCCGGGAACATCGTCAAGGTGGGCTAGGTGGCCCGCGCGCCGGAGTGGGACGAGCGGGCCTGGCAGGACTGGTACCGGGACCCGGCAGGCCCGGTGATGCGCGACCTGCTGCCCGCGCTCGGCCGCGAGGTCACCGCCGGGGCGAAAGCCCGGTACCACCGCATCACCGGGCACACCGCCGATAGCATCCACTACGTGGTGGAAACCGACAGCCAGGGCCCGTCCTGCCGCATCGGCGGCAGCTACGTGATCACGTTCCTGGAGCACCCGGCCAGCCAGATGCACCACCCGTACCGGTGGCTGTCCGACGCGGTGCGCGCCGTGGCGGGCGCGTGAGCCGGGTCACGGGCAAGAGCCCGGCCAACGGCGCCGCGGCCTCGGCCGCAGCGGAGAAGGCGGCCCGCCGCGCCCAGGCGAAGTCGTCCGGCGCCAAGTCCGGCGACTCGTTCACCTGGAAGGGCGAGACGTTCCGGCTCGAGCCGGGCGAGATCCCCGGCGCGGCGATGATGATCATGACCCATATGGGCGCGATGGACCCGTCCGTCCGGGACCCGGACGCCGAGGACGGCATGTATCAAATACTTGAGATGCTGCTGGCCCAGCCGTCCGGCACCCCGCCCGGCAGCGACGGGTTCGACCCGGACGCGTGGGACCCGGGCGACTTCAAGCGGTTCCTCCGGCACGCCGGGCGGACCCGGGCGCCGCTGGAGGAGATCGTCGAGGCGCTGCAGGCCGCGGTGGAGATCATCGCCGCCCGCCCTACGGCCAGGCGGCCCGGCTCCTCTCCTGGGCGGCCCGCAATCACGGCGAGCTCGACGGGGAACTCCTCCGCCGTACCGGGCGAGGTCTTGACGGGCTGACCGTCCGGCAGGTGTGCAACCTGGCGTTCGCCGTCATCGTGTCCGGGATGGACTCCGCGCAGCGCGAGGAGTTCCTGGACGAACTCACAGAGGACGACACCGACTGGGAGACGCAGGCCGCCGAGATGTTCGGCGGCTAGCGGACGACCGTGCCGTGCACCCGGGCAGCGACCTGCTGTGGTGACGGGCCGGTCGCGTCCGGCATGCCCGACGTGTCCACCAGGATGACCGACGCGCCCGGCCCCCGGATGGCCGTCACACCATCGGCGGGCGGGGTCAGCGGGCGCGCCAGCCGGTAATCGCGGTAAGCGGCCGACGGGTAGGTGAACACCCATACCGTCTCGCCGAACGGGCCGGGGAACGACGCGCTGGCCACGCGGTCAGCGTCGAGCCCGGGCGTGCCGTTCACTTCCCCGGCCGGTACCGGGACGCCGGTCATGCGGAGGACGGGCACCGGGTTCGCCACCGCGGCCGGCGGGAATCCCCCGGGCTGGCTGTCAGCCTGCTGCGCCGCGGCGGGCGCGGTGCCGTGCGCTGCGGAGGCGGATCCCCCGCATCCGGCCAGCGCGAGCACGGCCAGGACGGCTGCGGCTGCTCTCATTCTCATCATCTCAGATCATCTCCTCATTCTTGCTTCCCGTGCTATCCCCGCGCCCGCGCCCGCGCAAGGGCCGAACGTCCCGACCTGAGCCTGGAGAGGCGGTGAGCCGTGGCCGATCCGCTGATGCGGGCGTTCGTCCAGCTGCGCGCCGACGACACCGGGCTGCGGCAGGACGCGCAAACTAAGGTCACCGCCGCCACCAAGGGCGTCGAGGGCAAGGCGAAGGTCACCCTGGACACCGTCCAGCTGGACCGGGACCGGGCCGCGCTGCAGGCCCGGCTGTCCGCGATGGGCGCCCGCGTCACCACGATGCGCGCCAGCCTGGACGTCAACGACAAGGCGGGGCTGGCGAAGGTGGCCGGCTTCCAGGTCCGGCTGATGAGCCTGGACAAGCGGGTCGCGTCGCCGAAGATCACGCTGGAGGGCGCCGCCCGGGCCGAGGCGCAGATCCTCGCGCTGGACGCCCAGCTGGACGCGCTCGGCCGCAAGGACGTGCGCCCTAAGGTCAGCATCGACACGTCCGGCGCCGCGAAGTCCCTGGCAGCCGGGACCGCCGCCGGGGCGGGTCCCGGCATCCTCGGCGTGTCCGCCGGGAAGGCGTCCATCGCCGCGGGGGTCGGCAGCCTGCTCGCCGCCGTCCCGGCGCTGGCCGCGATCTCGGCCAGCGTCGGCGTGATCGGCGCCGGGGTCAGCGTGATCGCCGCCGGGGCTAAGCAGCTGATCGGCACCAAGGACGCGATGGGCCCGCTGTACGCCCAGGCGCAGGCCATCGCCAAGACGTTCCAGGACACCATGAAGACCGCGGCCAGCGGCATGCTCGCCCCGCTGCGGGCCGCGTTCGCGGACATCCCGGGCATGCTCAAGGGCATCACCCCCGCGCTCCGGGACACGTTCGCCGGCGCGGCCACCATGATCGGGCCGCTGCTCGACTCGGTGAACGACCTGGCCCACATGATCCTGCCCAGCCTCGGCGCGGCGTTCCGGGCGGTCGCGCCGCTGATCAACCCGCTGCTCGACGGGTTCGGGCGGCTCGTCCAGGGCATCATGCCAGGGCTGATAGCGCTGCTGAAGTCCGCCGGGCCGGCGATATCCGCGCTGTCCTCCGTGCTCGCCACCCTCGGCCGGGGGATTGGCGCGATGATGTCCGCGATGGCCCCCGCGATGGCCGCCAGCAGCGTCATCTTCCGGGCGCTAGGTGACGTGATGGCCGCCCTGTTCCCCGTCGTCGGGCAGCTCGCCGCGATCTTCGCGCAGACGCTGGCCCCGGTGTTCACCCAGCTCGCCGGGATCGTCAAGGCCCTGCTGCCGGTGTTCACGGTCATCGGAAAGGTCATCGCGGAGTTCGCCCGGGCCGTGATGGCCGACCTGGTGGCCGCGTTCGGCGCCGTCGCGCAGCTGGCCCGGGCCATCGCCCCGTCCCTGTCCGTCCTGGCCGGGGCGCTCGGGCAGGTGTTCCAGGTGCTGGAGAACAGCGGCGTGTTCGCTGTCTTCGCCAATGCGCTGGAGGCGATAGTCCCCATCCTGGCCGCGTTCATCAACACCCTGGTCCGCCAGCTCGCCCCGTTCCTGCCGGTCCTGGTGGAGGCGTTCGCCAAGCTCGGCGCGGTGCTGGTCACCGTGCTCGCGGCCGGGCTGACCGCGATCCTGTCCGGCCTGACCTGGCTGATGAAGGTGATCCCGCCGCTGGTCCCGGCGCTGGCCGCCGCCGCCGCGGCCTGGTGGCTGGTCAACATCGCCATGGACGCCAACCCGATCGGCCTGATCATCATCGCCATCACCGCGCTGATCGGCGCGGTGGCGCTGCTGGTGAAGAACTGGGGCACCGTCGCGTCGTTCTTCACCGGCCTGTGGAACACGGTCACCGGCGTGTTCCGGTCGGCTGTCTCCGCGATCACCAGGACGCTCGCCCCCGTTGCCGGGGCGGTCACCGGGGCGCTCAGCCAGGTCGCGTCGTCCGTGACCGGGATCGCCTCCGGCATCGCGGCGCCGTTCATCGGCGCGTTCAACGCGATCAGGAACTTCGTCACGTCCTCGTTCGACACCTGGTGGGCGTCCAACGGGGAGGCTGTCAAGGCGATCTGGTCCGGTATCTGGAACAGCCTGATCGCCGTGTTCACCCCGGTCTGGAGCGTGATCACCGCGGCGATCCGCACCGGGTGGGCCGTCATCACCGCCGTGTTCACCACCGCATGGGGCGTGATCCGCGCCCTGTGGGACGGCGGCTGGCAGGCGCTGTCCGCCGTCGTGTCCGGCGTGTGGGGGGTCATCTCCGCGCTGGTCCGCGGCGGGTGGGCTGCGGTGCAGGCGGTGTTCACCACCGCGTTCGGGGTGATCCGCGCCGCCTGGGACCTGGGATGGAACGTCATCTCCAACACGGTCAAGGTCATCTGGGCCGGGATCCAGGCGGTCCTGAAGGTCGGATGGGACGTCATCGTCGGGATCTTCACCGTGGCGATCAACCTGCTCACCGGCAGGTGGAGTGCCGCGTGGAACGCGCTGCGGACCATGCTCGAGCAGGTGTGGAACGCGATCCGCGCGTTCCTGGGTACCACCCTGGCCGCGATCCAGTCCGTCATCACCGCGGCGTGGAACGCGGTCAGCGCCGTCACCCAGTCCGTGTGGAACGGCATCCGCGGGTTCTTCACCGCGATCTGGGGCACGATCAGCGGGATCTTCACTGCCGCCCTGAACACGATCAAGGGACTGATGTCCGCCGCATGGACGGCGATCTCCGGGACCGCGTCGGCGGCGTGGAACGGCATCCGCGGCGTGCTGCAGGCCGCGCTGGACGCCATGAAGAACGCGGTGTCCACCGCGCTGGCCGCTATCACCGGGTTCTTCCGCGCGGTCGGCGGGCAGATCATCAGCGCCCTGGGCAACGTCGGGTCGCTGCTGGTCAACTCCGGGAGGGCGATCGTCACCGGGCTGCTGAACGGCGTCAAGGCGGTCTGGAACGACGTGGTCGGATGGTTCAAGGGCCTGCCGTCGGCGATCCTGAAGGCGCTGGGCATCGCGTCCCCGCCGCAGTGGGCGATCGACGCGGGCATGCACATCATGAACGGCATCCTGAAATCCCTGGCGCACGGCGCCGCCGACGTCAAGGGGTTCTTCGTCGGGCTGGCCAAGGACGTGACCGGGCCGCTCGCCTCGATCTGGAAGTCGATCAGCAATGCTGCCAGCGCCGTCTGGGGCGGCGCGCTGACCGGCGGGCTCAAGACCGCGCCCGCCGGGGCGATCCAGCAGCTGGCCATGCAGATGCTGGCCGCCCGCGGCTGGGGGAGCCAGTGGCCGATGTTCAACGCGCTGGAGATGCGCGAGGCCGGCTGGTCGATGACCGCCACCAACCCGTCGTCCGGGGCGTACGGCCTGGCGCAGGGCATCACCGGCCCGTCCTGGTACTACGGGCAGGGCGGTAACCCGAACACAGCGCAGGGCCAGCTCACCGCGATGCTCAATTACATCGCATCCCGGTACGGCGACCCGGCGAACGCATGGGCGCACGAGCAGCAGTACAACTGGTACGGCTCCGGCGGGGTGATCTCCGAGACGGTCGCCGGCATCGGGCTGCGGTCCGGCCAGCGGTACGTGCTCGGCGAGCGCGGGCCAGAGACGGTCATCCCCGGCCGGGTCGCCGGGTACGACGCCGGCGGCTGGCTGCCGCCGGGATTGTCCGCCGCGTACAACGGCACCGGGAAGCCGGAGCGGGTCAGCCCGCCGTCCGCGGAGGACGCTATAGGGACGCTGGCCGCCGAGCTGCGCGCCATCCGCGGCCAGCTGGAGCGGCTTACCGACGTGACCGCCGCGGTGCCGCAGCGCACCGGGCAGCACGTCGGCGCCGCGGTCAACGGCACCGCCGCCGCCGCCGCGTTCCGGTCCCGTTACCCGGCGGGGGCGCTGTAAGTGAGCCCATGTCCGGCCGTTCAGCGCCTTCCACAGCGTGGCCTGGACGACGCCGTAACTGGCCGCCACATCGCGCTGCTTCTCTCCGGACGCGCACCGTTCGCGCGCTTCGGCAATGACGTCAGGCGTCAGCTTGGCCGCGTGGTGGGCAGTTCCGCATCTGGCATGGCGCTTCGGATCGACCGGAATCGCGCCGGGAAGCCAGGCCCAGGTGGCACCGCTGACAACCTGGCTCATCGATGCCGGGTTTATGCCGAACTCCGCAGCCAGCTGGCCGAGACGTTCCCCGGCCGCGTACCGGCGGCGGCATTCGGTGACGATCTCGGCGGTCAGCTTGGCCTGCCACTGGCGTTCGCCCCGGTTGCTCGTGCCATCTCGCACCCGGTCGGCCTGGTTCTCGGCGGGCGTGCCCCATTTAAGGTTCTCGGGCCAGCGGTTGTCGAACGGCCCTCCCGGTCCGTGCCGGGACTCCTCGCCGGGTTCCCGCAGCCTGTCAAACGCCTCCAGGACCAGGTGATGCACCAGCCGGGTCTTTCTCGCCCCGTTCTTGTACAGGACCACGCACAGCCGCGGGCTGGCTCCTCCCGTAAGCCCGGGACGGAGCATCCCTCCCCGGCTGCCTTTCCGCTTCCCTGCGCTGCGCACGCTGCCGAGATTGCTTACTTCGTACAGCCCCTCGTAGCCGGTCACCGGCCGCCATATCTCCATATTCAAAGGATATCGCGATTATGGCGGACAGTTTGGTTTTGGGCAACACCATTGAACTTTTGGGCGGGCCGGACGGGTCGCCCAGCACCATCCCGGAGTGCGCCGGGGCGGTGTTCCGGCTGGCGACGGGCACCGGGATGGACCTGGGGGCGCCGCAGCCGACCACCGATTTCGTCGCGTCGCTGCTGCTGGACGGGGAGCGGCCATTCGGGCGGCGGGCGTCCAACCGGACCATCACGCTGGACGTGATCATCCGGGCGCCGTCCGGCACGCCGTCCGCCCGGTCCCGGCTGCTGGCCGCGGCCCGGGAGGTGCTCGAGCAGGTCATCGACCAGGACCGGTGGACGCTGACCTGGACCCGGGACGGCGGGCTGCCGCTGGTCATCGACTGCTTCCGCGCCCAGCCGTCCAAACCCGCGTACAGCCCGCTGCGCGAGCCGCTGGGCGTCATGACGGTCACCCTGACCATCCCGGCGCTGCCCTACGGCCGGTCCGACGTGCAGACCCGGGTAGCGTTCGCCGCGCCGGTGCCCGCCAGCCCCCCGCCGCCGCCGGCCCCGGTGGTGCTGGACACGTTCTCCTCGGTCAGCAGCACCCGGCACTACCAGTCGTCCCGGTGCGTGATCGGCCCGTGGTCGCTGTGCTGGGACCCGGATGACGCCCGGGTCGGCGACCCGGGCGGGGCGTCCACCGCGTTCACCTACTCGGCCGGGCTCGGCGTGACGCAGAACCTGACCGGGCTGACCAGCCTGCAGATGTTCCTGGGCTTCGGCTCCCGGTACTACCACTGCCTGGAGTACCACGGGCACACCCACGGGGTGGCCGTCACCGTCACGCTGACCGACTCCTCGGCCCGGGTGCTGTCCATGTCCAAGACCGGGCTGCGGCTGCCGGTCTCCCCGACGTGGGGCATCCCGTCGTTCTCCCGGGTCACCCTGCCCATCCCGCAGGGCTCGGCCGCGTTCGACTACACCTCGGTGGTCGCGTACTCGGTCACGATCACCAACCGGCGCGGCCCGGACCGGCTGTCCTGGGTGACCGCGTACGTCGACGCGCTGACCGCCTACCCGCCGAGCGTGCAGGCCCAGCCGGTCACCCGCGGCTCGGTGTACACGCTGCACGGGGTGCAGGGCACCGCGCGGGCGGCGTGCTCGATGACGTTCCAGCAGGGCCCGTCGGCGGGCACCCCGTCGGCGCTGACCACGGCCGGGGTGGGCACCTACACCGTCCCGGCCAACACCGCGTGGCTGAAGGTGGAGTGCATCGGCGGCGGCGGCCCGGGCGCCACCCGCACCACCGCCGGGGTGGGCGGCGGCGGCGGCGGGGCGGAGTACGCCCGGGAGGACGTGTTCCCGTGCACGCCAGGAGACGTGATCCCGTACAACGTGGCCGCCTCCGCCGCGCCGGGATCGGACGGGCCGTCCACCGTGTTCGGGCCCGGCCCGTCCAGCTCGCTGGTCGTCATCGCCAACGGCGGCCAGGCCGCCGCGCAGAACTCCACCGCAGGCGGGGCGCCCGGCGACGGGTCGGGCAACGCGGTGCACTACCCGGGCGGCACCGGGCGCACCGCGTCCGGGTCGGTGGGCGGCGGCGGCGCGTCCTCCGGCGGGTCCGGCTCGCCGGGCCTGGCCCCGACCGGGACCGCGGCCGACACCCGGACCAGCACCGGGGCCGGGACCTGGACCTGCCCGGCCGGGGTCACCCAGGTGCTGGTCGAATGCTGGGGCCCGGGCGGGTCCGGCGCGGCCGGCGGGTCGTCCACCAACGGGGCGGGCGGCGGCGGCGGCGAGTACTGCTCGGCCACCGTGGCGGTGACCCCCGCGAACGTGTACAACTACTCGATCGGGGCTGGCGGCGCCGCGGTCACCGGGAACAACGTGAACGGCAACCCGGGCGCGGCCACCACCTGGTTCACCGGCGACGCCGGGGCCACGGTGACCGCGCACCCGGGCGGCGCCGGGCAGGCCCGCGGCTCCTCCGGCGGCGGCGGCGCGGGCGGCACCGGCGGCGGCGGCGCGGCCACCGTGCACCGCGACGGCGGGGCCGGCGGGTCGGCGATGCCGTACTCCGGCGGCGGCGGGTCCTCGGCCGGGCCCGGCGCGGCGGGCAACGCGGGCGACGGGTACGGCGACGGCGGCGCCGCCCCGACCGACGGCGGCAAGGGCGGCGCCGGGTCCGGCGCGACCGGCAGCAACGGCGGGGCGGGCACCCAGCCGGGCGGCGGCGGCGGCGGGACCTGGGCCGCGGTCACCTCCGGCAAGGGCGGCGACGGGAAGATCCGGCTGACCTACCCGGGCGGCGCGCCGACCAACAACGGGGCGGCCGCGGTGACCGGCGGCGGGGCCGGCGGGAACGGCGGCGCCAGCCCCGGGTCGGCCGGGGCCGCCGGGTCGCAGCCGGGCGGCGCGGGCGGCGGCGCCAACTCCGGCGGCACCGCCGTGGCCGGCGGGAACGGCGCCGCCGGGAAGATCACCGTCACGCCGTACGCGTCGGCGGCGTTCTCCTCGCTGATCGCGCACCGGCCCCCGCTCGGGGCGCCGCGCACGTTCCAGCCGCTGGTCTCGGTGGGCGGCGGGTCCGACGTGCCGAACGGCGCGTCGCAGTACATCATGCCGCAGCCGGTCAACGGGGTGGCCGCCGACTTCGGCGGGACGTACACGGTGCTGCTGACCGCCGCGTCCTGGTCCGGCGGATCCGGCAGCAGCACGCCGCGGACCATCACGGTGACCGTGTGGCAGTACGAGTACCCGGGCGGCCCGGCCACCTCCGCATCCACCCAGCCGGTGAGCATCGCGCCGGTCCAGGTCACCAACGGGCTGGTCACCGCCGGGGTGCTGACCCTGCCCACCCGGGCGGTCGCGCCGGACAACACGGCCGGGTACTACGCCGTGTCGGTGACGTCCAGCAACACCTCCGACCGGTTCTACGACGCGCTGTTCCTGGACACGATGGGGCAGACCATGATCGTCAACCGGTCCTCCGGCGGATATGTCACCTACTGGGCGGACGCCCCCAACCCGGACACCGACCTGGGCTACCTCACCGGGTCGCAGGCGTCCCGGTCCTCGGCCATCTCGGTGCTGGACTCGGCGGTGCTGTCCGGCGGGCCGCTGCACGTCGAGCCCGCCGAGGGCGACAACCTGCTGTTCGTCTACTCCGCCGACGCCGCCGCCCCGTCCGTCGCGCTCAGTTACTTCCCCGCCTGGTACTTCGACCGGACGGCCTGAGACGTGGCGCTGTCCTGGCGGGCGACCCCGGCCATCACCTCGTCCGGGGTCACCCACGTCACGTCGCTGTCGGTGCCCAAGCAGGCCGGGACGGCGGCGGGCGACTGGATCCTGATGTTCGCCTACGGCGGCGTCCCGTCGCTGGCCTGCTCCGGGTTCAGCATGGTCAAGGACTCCGGCAGCTTCGGCGGGCTGCTGTACCGGCTGGCCGACGGCACCGAGGGCTCGTCTTTCAACGTCACCGGGTTCAACAACTTCTCCGCCACGGTGGTCATCGCCACCATCTCCGGGGCCGCCACGTCGCTCGACCCGGCCACCCCGGCCACCCCGAACAACGGCGGGCAGACCACCAGCCTGGCCATCAACGGCATCACGCTGTCCAGCGCCGGGGACTGGCTGCTGTGGTTCTGCGCGGACGAGTCGACCGGTTTCACGGGGAACGGGCAGGCGATCACCGTGCCGTCCGGGTTCTCCGGGCAGGCTACCAACGGGTCCCAGTCCGGCTCGGCCACCATCTCGGTGGCCAGCAACGAGTCGCCGGGGACCGGCGCGACCGGCACCAAGACCGGCAGCTGCGGGACCGCCGCCTACTTCTCCGGCGTGATGGTCGGGCTCACCCCGCTGCCCGCGGCGGCATTCCCGGCGGCCAGCGCGGACGGCGCCGGGGACGTCCCGGGCGGCGCCGGGATCCCGGTGATGACCTGGTCGGCGGGTTCCGCGGACGGCACCGGGACCGCAGCCGGGCCGGGCACCGCGTCCGGGCAGAACGCGGCCGCCGCCCCGGACTCCGCCGACGGCACGGGAAACGCCTACGACGCGGTGCCGTCCACCCCGGCCGCGGCGGTCGTGATCCCGGGCAGCGCGGACGGCTCGGGCGCCGGGTATGCCCCGGTGGTGCCGTACCCGATGACGGTGCTGCCCGGCAGCGGCGACGCGGCCGGGTCCGCGGCGGACGCGGGCTGGAAGATGTCGTCCGCATGGGCGGCCGACACGGCCGGGGCGGCCGGGGACGTGCCGGGCGCATCTCCGCCGATCTGGTTCACCGCCACCCCGGACGCCGCGTCCGGGACCGGGAACGCGGTCACCGCGGCCATCCCGTCCTACACCGGGATCTCCGCCGGGGCCGGGCGGCCGGTGCCGCTGCCCGGCGGGTCGCAGGTCGCCGTCGCGCCGCCCGGCAGCACCATGTGGGCCTACCTGGGCACCCTCGGCCACGTCCGGGACCTCACCTACAGCTTCACCATGCCCGGCGGGTGCGACAAGATGACCTGCACCCTGCAGGTCCCGGCCGCGTTCCGGTCCCAGGCGCTGAACCCGGGCTGGCAGGTCCGGGTGACCCGCGGCGGCCACGTCGTCTGGGACGGCCGGCTGGACGAGCCGCAGCCCGGCCCGGGCGGCTGGACGGTAACCGCCGCCGGATCGGCGCAGCGGGCGCAGGACTTCACCGCGATCTACTCCGGCACCTGGCCGTCCGGCCAGCCCGACGACCTGGTCAACCAGGCGATCGCCCGGGGGCTGAACTGGGTCAACCCGGGGGTGGGGCAGCCGTCCTGGCTGTGGCTGGGGCAGCCGCCCGACTCCGGGTCGCAGACGGTGAAGCAGGTGCTGGACGCGATCTGCTCCCGCGGCGCGGGCACCTGGTACGTCACCGGCACCCAGGCCGGGCCGGTGCTGTCCCTGCTGCCCATCCCGGCAGCCGTGAACCGGCTGCTGCTGGTCACCACCCCGGTGCCGCGCACGCTCGGCGCGATGGTCAACCGGGTGGTGCTGCGCTACCAGTCCGCCGCCGACAACACCGACGCGGGCACCTCCGCCACGTACGCGGTGACCACGGTGACCGCCTCCTCGTCGGTGACCGCGCACCAGGCCACCGAGGCATACGCGGACCTGTCGGATGCGGGCACGATGACCGCGGCGGCGGCGCAGGCCGCCGGGAACGCCCTGCTGTCCCAGTACCAGCCGGCCGCGTGGGCGGGCCCGTTCACCGCCGCGCCCGGCCAGCTGCTGACCACGGGCGGGCAGCCGGTCGACCCGGGCACCGACCAGGCGGGCACGGTGATCCGGTGCATCATCACCGATTACGCATTTGGGGGAGAAGTTACTCCAGCAACTCCAGTACAGTTCTGCGTCGGATCATATGAGTGGGATGACCAGCATCAAGTCGCTACGATCACCCCGTATCATTCGATGTCGCAAGACTGGTCCGCGCTGGCGTCCGCGCAGCAGACCACGTGAGGAGGCATGATGACCGGTTACGCGGCCCGCTGGGCCGGGACGGCCGCGGCGGCACTGGCGGCCGAGCTGGCCGCGTGGGCGCTGTCGCTGGCGTGGGGGTTCGCCGTGCTGGTGGCCGCGTTCGCGGTCACCGGGCTGCACGCCACCGCCGCGTCGGCCAAGTCGGCGGCCACCGAGAAGCGGCTCAACGCGCTGGTCCCGGTGGTCGGGCAGGTCATCGACTCCGCGGCGGCCGCGCAGTCCACGGCGAGCAGCGCGCAGTCCACGGCGAACACGGCGCTGAGCACGATCCCCGCCAACCACTCGTTCCTGGGCGGGCTGTCCAAGTCGTCGGCGTCCTCGGTGGGCACCGGAGCCGACGCCGGCGGGGTTCCCGGCGTCAGCGCGCCCGTGTCCGGCTACTGCACGGTCAACCCGGCCAGCCAGGGGTACGTCAACGCGCTGGCCGACAACGTCAACGCCATCCGGTCCGACCTGATCGACGTCCGGAACTACGTATCGGCGTTCGCCGGGACCTACAACCAGACGCTGAACGCCATCCAGAACATCCAGTCCGAGCTGCGCGCCCACGGCTACTCGTCATGACCGTCCCGGCGCCGGGGATCCCGCCCGCGGCCATGCTCGACCCGGACGCCGGCGGGCATGTCTGCCCGGCCTGCGGGCAGCTGTGCCCGGAGCAGCGGGACGCCGCCGGGGGCTGGCTGTCCGGCGGGTACGCGGCCCACTACGCCGCCGAGCACGAGGAACCCGGTTAGCAAGAAGGCGGGAGCGGGGGGATGGCGGACGGGCGGGGCGATATGGAGCCGGTCAGCTACGGCCGGTGGTTCGAGGCGCACACTGCGCTGGCCGACCGGGTACGCGCCATCGAGGATGCCGTGCGCGCGTCGAACTTCGCCGCGGTGCACCAGCGGCTGGACGAGCGGGTCACCGACCTGGAGAGCGACATCGCCGCGATCCGCGCGGCGGAAGCCAAGCGGAAGGACCGGCAGTGGACCCTGACCCTGGCGTTCCTGACCGGGCTGGCGCTGCCGCTGGCGGTGGCGGCGGTGATCGCGCTGTCCGCGGCGCTGCACTGACCGGGGTATCCCGGGGCACGCTGATCTGGGCGGCGGTACTGGCCCTGGTGATGTGCGGGTCGCTCGGCGCGCTGCTGTACGCGGTGAACGACCTGCACGACCAGATATCCGGGCTGCACGCCCACGAGACCGCCGACTTGCGCGCCGACGCGGCGCTGTGCGCGCACGAGCGGGTCACCCGGACGCTGGAGCAGGCCCTCGCCGACGCCGCCGGGCTGCGCATGACGATCCCGCAGATCAGCCCGCGGGACTGCCCGTAACCAGGACGTACCGGCTTGTTCATGCACACGCTGATCACGGGCTGGCCGTACGTCGACCACCAGGACCATGACGGGCTCAACAACCGGCGCATACGCGTACCAGAACTTTCCGTGATCGATGAGGGGGTGGTGCAGCGATGACCGTGATAGCGGGAGTCGACTATTTACGCCTGGGGCCAGCCTTCAGATGCTGCCCTTGACACCGCCGGGGTCCGGTTCGTGGCGCGCTACCTGTCCACCGTCGACGCGTCCAAGTGCATCACGAGGGGCGAGGCGGACCGGCACAAGGCGGCCGGGCGGGGCATCGTGGTGGTGATGGAGGACGGGGCGCAGTGGATGCTGGGCGGCCGGTCCGCCGGGGTGGCCCGCGCTAAGGCCGCGGTCGCGCAGGCCGACGCCGCCGGGCTGGCGGGCATCCCCGTCTACTTCGCGGGGGATTTCGACGCCACCGCCGCGCAGCAGCCGATGATCAATGCCTGCCTGGACGGGGCCGCCTCCGTGCTCGGGCATGCCCGGACCGGGTTCTACGGGGGCTACTGGCCGTGCTCCCGGGTCCGCGCGGCGGGCAAGGCGCGGTACCTGTGGGGCACCCCGGCCTGGTCCGGGAACAACTGGGCCACGTGCGGCTGGAAGCCGCACATTCTCCAGGGCCGGACCACCGCTATCGGCGGCGTGTCGTGTGACTGGGACGTAGCCAATTTTGACGATTACGGGCAGTGGAAGGGCGGCGGGCCGCCCCCGCACAAGCCCGGCTGGCAGGAGGCGATGATGCGGGCACTTCCCACGCTGAAGGCGGGCAGTTCCGGGGCCGACGTGCGGACCGTGCAGGGGCTGCTGTGCGCCCGCGGCCACCAGGTGGCCATCGACGGCGCGTTCGGGACGCAGACCACCGCCGCGGTCCGGGACCTGCAGCGCGCCGCGAAGCTCGCGGTGGACGGCATCGTCGGCCCGGACTCGTGGACCGCGCTGGTGACCGGGTCCAAGGCGTGATCCGCCGCCGCTCCTAGCCCAGCGCAGGGTAAAAAGCCCCCGCCCCCTCCGGAACATGAGGGGCGGGGGCCTTTTTCTGGCGTCATACCGTACATCGCAGCGTAACCTGCCGGGCGCGCCCTGTCACTACCGGGTAGCTTCAATATCCGTAACTTCCGCCGCGGCCGGAACACGCGCCACGGTAAGATATCTCCCGCGATGAGTGCCGGTGGTCCAGATCCCGCCAGGCGGTACCGGATCCGCGGAGAGCTCGTGCTGCTGTCCCGCATGGTGCGGGACAACCGGGACCTCCCGGCGGTCCGCCGGCATTGCAGCGCCCTGGCCCGCGGGCTGCTCGCCGAGGACGCCGCGCTGGCCCGCGGCTGGAGCGATGACCGGGCCGCCGCGCACGGCCGGGCCGCCCGCGAGCAGCACGCCCGCGCGGAGGACCTGCCCGGCCTGCTGGCCGGGTGCGCCGCGGTATGCGGAACCCCCGCCCCGGTGGACCGGAACGGGGGCTCCGAGGCGGCCTAGCGGCTAGCTAGTGGGCGCGTTGCCGCTGTACATGGTCAGGCTGTCGCCGCCCGTGGACGCGTTGGCCGCGGTGCCCGGAGGCGTCGTGGCCGGGGTGACGGCCAGCGTGTTGTCCGGGGCGATCAGCGCCGGGGTGGCGGTGGTCGTTCCGGGGGAGACGCCCTCGGTGGTGGTGAGGGCGGACAGGCCCTGCGGCGCGCCAGCCGCGACGGTGGCGGTGGTGTGGTCGAACGCGGAGATGGGCTGGCAGGCGGCGGTCACGTAGGCGGCCGGGCCCGCGAGGGACTCTGGGAACCCGTTGCCCGCGCAGGCGACCAGCTTGGTCAGGTTCTCGTTGACGCCCGCGCCCGCGTCGGTGAATACGGTGCCGTGCGGCACGTGCACGTACCGGGTCTGCACGCCGGGCAGGTCGCCGGCCACCGGGGCAGCGGTGGGCGCGTCCAGGTCCTGCGCCATGAACACCACCACGTCCCTGGTCCGGGTGATGGTCTTGAAGTAGCAGCGGAACCCGCCGTACAGCCCGGCCTTCGGGACGATCCCGGTCGGCGGGGCCTGGTCCGGGGCCAGCGGGGCCAGCGCGTGGTGCTCGCCGATCCGGATGACGCAGATCAGCACCTTGTACGTCTTCGTTTTCTGGACCAGGTTCGCGTCCAGCCAGACCCGGTGGCCGTACGGGACGGCGGTGAGCGCGGGGAAGTCCACCGGGGACGGCAGCACCCCGCCGACCGGGCAGCCGGGCGCGGGGATGGTGCCGGTCCCGGTGGCCACGTGGTACGTCGTCTTGAGGTTGTCACTGAGCAGGCCCACCTGGGCGCCGAAGCTCGTGGTCTTGTTGCACAGCTGGACGCCGTGCGCGCCCGCGTTGACGGTCAGGCCGTACTGCCCGCCGGTGACGTCGGACTGCACGTCGGTGAACCCGGCCGCGTCCGCCGTGGTGGCGTCGTAGCCGCCGTTGCCGTTCGCGCTGGCGACCGGCGTGCCGGATACCGCGGCCAGGGCCGCCGTCCCGGCGCACAGGGCCAGGGCCATCGCCCCGGCCGCGGTGAACATGGTGCTTCGTCTCATGCGTGCTCCCCTGCGTGTTCCCGTGCGGGACTGGTGAATGCCCGGCACATTACAGGACGCGCGGGCGGCTCGCGGGGGTTACGCCCGGACCGTTATGGACTCTGGGTTACAGCGCGGTTACTATCCGGGAATGAGCGAACCGCGCCACGCCGCCACTCTCATCTACGCCATCATGTCCGGCACCGGGCCCGCCACGCCGCTGCTCGAGCGGCTGGCCGGGGAGCCGCTCCGGGTCCGCGCCCTGCGCTCGGGTGTCTCGGAGCTGGACGGCCGGGACCGCGGCATCCTCGGCGGCACCGTGGCCTGGTGGCGGGACGGGGTGATGGAAACCGCCGGCGGGGTCCCGCTGGCCCGCACGTTCCTCGCGCTGCTGCCCGGCGGCCCGGTCACCGGCGAGGTCCTGGCCGAGATCGGTACCGGCACCCCGGCCGGGACGGCGCTGCCGGACCTGGAACGCGGCTACCAGGACGCGCTGAACGTGCTCGGCCTGCCCGGCTGGACCGGCGTCGCGGTGTCGTCCCGGGCCCGGCTGCTGCACGGCGGGCAGGTGATCGGGTACGCGTCGGAGCTGTTCCCGGTCACGACGTGCGAGTGGCTGGCGGGACGCATCGCCGCCCCGGTCACGTAGCGTCACCCGCTTCCCACGGGGCGGTGCCGCGGGTTACCGTCACGTGGACGAGCGCCACCGCGCAAAGGAGAGAAGGCAATGCACGCACTCGCGACGTACTTCCACGGGGCAGGCCCGCTCGGGATGACCGGGCTGGACAGCCTGCCGCTGATCGGGGCCGCCCTGCTCGCCGCGGCCGGGGCGGCAGGTGACCGCATCCGCCGCTACCGCAAGGCAGACCGCGACAGCTAGCCCCCGCGAAAGCGCCCCACCCCCGACGGCTGCCCGGGCGGGGCGCTTTGCCGTCCCCTGGCTGGCTCAGCCCGGCGGGACCGGCCCGGACCGGTACCGGCCGATATGGTCCAGGGTGTCATCGGCATGAGCCAGCTCGGGCGGCTCCCAGGCAGAGGCGAGCGGGAACGCCAGCGGCTCGGGCGCGGGGGCATGCCACGGACCGGGCTGGCAGGGGCGCGGGCGCCAGGTCATCAGCAGGATCCCGCGGACGGCCTGCCCGGTCACCTCGGGATAGGGCGCGGCGGCCGGCCGGGCGGCGGGCTCCGCGGCAAGCCGGGACTTGCCCCAGACGGCAAGGGCGGCGGCCAGCGCGCACGCGGCCAGCTCGTACACGGGGAAGATCAGGGATGCCGCGGTCAGGTCGGCGGCGGTGATGGCGACTACGGCGGCCAGCCCGTATTTCAGCCACGGCGCGGCAGGCTCCCGGCCGCGTGCCGCATTGCGCCAGGTCGGCCAGAACGCCGCGATATCCGTCACGACCGCCGCGCCGATCGCGGCCTGCACCGGAATCGTGCCGGGGTGCAGCATCGCCTGGACGAGCAGGGCCAGGCCGGCGCCGCCGCACGCGCAGCCGGCCGCGTCGACCCAGCCGACCTCCCGGCTGCCGTGCCGGATCCCGGCGGCCAGCACGGCGGCGCAGGTGATGCCGCCGATCGCGCCCAGGCCCGCAGCGGCATGCTGCCCGGCCAGCCAGGCCCCAGCCGCGCCGACCGACATAGAAGCGGTCCAGATCGTCCACGACGCCAGCCGGGGATCGTCCTCGCCGCGGGCCACCTCCGCGACGTACTCCCAGCTCGCCCAGGTCACCAGGACAATGGCGGCGAGGGCCGCGCCCCAGGCCCGCCACCATGGAAGCCAGGTCATGCCGGCCTGGCCTCGATCCGGTCCAGCACCTCGCGGTGCGTGCGGCCTTCCATCGTCTCCATCCACCAGGCCAGGCCCTCGTAGGCCTTGGCGGCGGCGGCGATCCCGCCAGGCTCGGTCTGCCCGGCGGTCACGAAACCCAGCGGCGGCCCGTCCGGGCGGGCCGCGCGGGCCGCCTCGGCCAGCCGGGCGTAGTCGGCGGGGTCCAGCCGGGCGGCGGTGTCCCATTCCGGGGCGAGCCGCAGCGGGAACGCGGCGGCGGCGCGGGAGGCGGCAGCGCGGCGCACCGCCGCGGCCGTGCGCTGCCCGCAGCCGACCCACAGCTGCGGGGGGCTGGCTAGCGGCGGGCCGATCCGGGCCCGGTCCAGGGTGAGGCTGACGTTCCACCCGGCGGCGGCGGCGGTGAACGTCCCGGTCAGCGTCTCGCCTTGCCACCAGCGGGGCAGCAGGTCCAGGGCGAGCCGTTCCCACGCGGCGCGTTCCCGGCGGCACATCCGGGACCCGAACGCGGCGTAGTCGGCGTCCTCGCCCAGGCCCAGGCCGACGATGAGCCGCCCGCCGGACAGGGCGTGCAGCGTGGCGGCCTGCTGGGCGAGCTGCCCGAGGTGCTTACGGCCGGGCGGGGTCACGGTGATCCCGGTCGCGATGCCCGGGACGGACGCCGCGACAGCGGCCATCACCGTCCACGGGTCGAACGCGGAGCCTTCCGCGAAGTGCTCCATGACCGTCTGGTCGTACAGGAATATCCCGTCCCAGCCGTACTCCAGGCCCGCCTGCGCGTACTCCAGGACCCGGAGCGGGTCAGGGGCAGGGCCGTAGTTGGGCAGGTAGATCCCGGCGTGCGTCACGATGTCCTCCTGGCGTGCTCGAGCCCGGCCCCGGGGTTGCGGCCGCACCGGACGGGCAGGGCGGCGGCGATCCGGTCGACGCAGAGATTCCCGCCCGTGCAGGGGTGGACGGGCTCGCCGGCCTCGATCTTGGCGGGCATGTCCGGGTCGGCGATCGACGGGCGGGCCGCGCCGATCATCGCCTGCTGCCCCGACCGGATCACCTCGGCCATCACGTCCGGGCTGGTGAACCGGCCGGCGGCGATGACCGGCCGGGTGGTGGCGCCGCGGATGGCGCGCAGGTACGGGGCGCGGGAGTTCTCCGGCGATCCGGGTTCGGGGTCGGTGCCCCACCGGGCGGACAGCCATCCGCCCGCCTGGACGTCCCAGAAGTCGGCTAGCGGGCCGGCCAGCCCGATGATCCGGCGGCCCTCGGTTCCGGCGCGGATGCCCTCGGGCGTGCCGTCCAGGGTGTCGACGCACAGCCGGACGCCGAGCGCGGCCCGGTCCCCGGTGACGGCGCGGACGTCTTCCAGGACCTCGCACAGGAACCGGGCGCGGTTGCGCAGCGGCCCGCCGTACTCATCGGCACGCCGGTTGTACGCGGGCATCAGGAACTCGCAGATGATGTTGTCGGCTTCCTGCGCGCCGATCAGGACGAGGTCGAAACCGGCGGCCAGGGCACGCTTCGCCGCCGCGACGTAGAACCCGCGCAGCTCGGCGATCTCCGCACGGGTCATGGCCCACACCGACCGGCCGGCGGACTGGTCGGAAACCATCGCGGACACCCCGCGGCCCCGGCCGGGCCTGCCGGTCAGCCCGCCGAACCACAGCTCGACCCCGGCCAGGGCGCCGTGCTCGTGCACCGCGCCGGTCATCAGCGCCAGGTCCCGGACGTGCCCGTCGTCCCAGAGCCTCACCTGCTGGTACGGCGAGTCGTCCGCTTCCGGGTGGACGGAGCAGTAGCCGGTGCAGACCACCGCCCATCCCCCGGCCGCGCGGCGGCCCCGATAGGCGGCGTGGACCGCCGGGTCGCGGGTGCCGATGCAGTGCGGCACGGCGGCGAACCTGTTCCGGGCCTTCACCGGGCCGAGGGCCACCGGGTCGAACAGGATGTCGTGGGCGGCAGGCCGCGTCATGGCAGGCCCCCGGCGGCCAGGGTGTCGCGCAGGGTGGCAGGGTAACGGCGGTGCGCGGGCGTGACGCCGAGACGGGCCAGCCCGCCAGGCGCAGCCGGGAAGTGCCGTTCCGCGCGGGTCGTGCGGACGGGTGACGGGGACCGGGCCAGCCGGGCCAGGCTCCGGGCCAGGGCAGGCCAGGTGAACCGGCCGGTCACCACGTCGACCGGCCCGCTGGCGGGGCGGGCCAGCGCGGCGGTGACCGCGGCGGCCAGGTCGCGTACGTCGATCCACCCGTCACCGCCGCCGCCGGGGACGGCGACGGGCTGCCCGGCGAGCAGCGGGCCGGTCAGCCAGGCCAGGTCGCCGTGCCGCAGCTGGGACGCCAGCCGCGGGTCAGGCCCCCAGACGTGCGGGGGCCGCAGCACCGTCCAGGGCCGGCCGCGCCCGGCGGCCTCGATGATCTGCTCGCAGTCAGCCTTCGCCTGCGCGTAGGCGCTGCCCGGGGCGTGCACGTCGGTGGTGGAGATGAACACCAGCGGGCCGTCTCCCCGCCCGCGCGCCAGCGCGGCCGTGGCGGCCACGTTACGCCCGGGGTGCTGCCAGTCCCACGCCGCGTGGACGACCGCGCCCGCCCGGCCTGCTAGGTCCCCGAGCCGGGCGGTGTCGGCCAGGTCCGCCTCGATGAACCGGGCCAGCCCGGCCCGGTGCGCGGACCCCGGCCGGCCGGTGACGGCAACCTGGCGCCTGGTGGCGGCCAGCGCGGCGGCCACGGCCCGGCCGACCGCGCCGGTCCCTCCCGTGACCAGGACCAGGCCGTCCGCGGGCTCCGCCGGGCCGGTCCCGCCCGCGGTGACCAGGCCGGCCAGGTCCGCGAACGACACGGCGCCGGTGACCGCCCACGGCGACAGGGGAATGCCGAGCCGGGTGCTGATCAGGTCGGCCAGCCCGGCGGCCAGCAGCGACGTGCCGCCGTGATCGGCCCAGGTGCCCTCCCCCGGCGGCTCGCCCAGCACCTCGGCCCACGCCCGGTAGACCACGGCGGCCGCCGGGTCATCCGGGACGGGCAGCGCGCTGCGGCGCGGCAGGCCCCGGGCGGCCAGCGCGGCCCGGTCCGTCTTCCCGGCTGCGGTCAGCGGAAGCTCGCCGACGGCGGTGATGACCGGCACGGCCTGCGGCAGCAGCCGGCCGGCCGCCCAGGCGCGGACCCGGCCGGGCGGCGCGGTGCCGGCGACCCACGCGGCCAGCCGCCCGCCGGTGACGGCGACAGCTGCCCGGCTGACACCCGGGCACGCGGCCAGCACGGCTTCTACCTCGCCGGGCTCGATCCGCACCCCGCCGATCTTGACCTGCTCGTCGGCCCGGCCGGTGACGGTCAGCCCGTGCGGGCCGGAGTGGGCCAGGTCGCCGGTCAGGTACAGCCGCCGGCCGGGACGCTCCGGGTCGGGAACGAACCGGGCGGCAGTCAGGTCCGGGTCGGACAGGTACCCCGCGCTGACCCCGGGGCCGCCGACGGCGAGCTGGCCGGTCTCGCCGTCGGGCAGCCCGGCCAGGTTGCCGTCCACGACGCGGGCGGCCAGGCCGGGCAGCGGCTGGCCGACCGGCACGGGCGAGGATGGGGGCAGCAGCGGGCCTTCGCCGCGCCACCAGGTCGTGTCAATGCACGTCTCGGTGGTGCCGTAGGAATTGACGAGCTGCGGCCCGCCCAGCGACGCGCGCACCTCGTCCCATTCGGCGATGGCCCACCTGTCCGAGCCGACCGCCAGCAGCCGCATCCAGGCCAGGTCGCGGCGGTGGCGGCGCAGCCACCGGGCCAGCGGCAGGGCGGTAGCCGGGACGAGCTCGGCGAACTGCGCCCCGGTACCCTCCAGCAGGGCGTGCAGCGCGGGCGGGTCCATGGCCGCGCCGTCCGGCGCGATGGCCAGGGCGGCTCCGGACAGCAGCGCGCGGAACACGTCGCCGCACCATACGTCGAACGACGCCGGGGCGATCTGCGCGTGGACGCTGATCCGGGGCAGATGGTAGGCGCGGCGCCAGGCCCGGTGCAGGGCGAGAACCTGGGCGTGGCCGACGCCGACCGCCTTGGGAGTGCCGGCGGACCCGGAGGTGAACGCGACGTAGGCCAGCGCGGGCGATGCGGGCCGGCCGCGGGCGCTGACCGTGACGTCGCCGTCCGGGCCGATGACCGCGGCAGCCCCGGCAGCGGCGGCCATCGCCTCGCGCCGGGCAGCGGGCAGCGCGGGATCTAGCATGGCGTAGGCGCAGCCGGCCGCGAGGACGCCGAGCGCGTGGATGACCTGGGCGGGGCCGCGCGGCGCGGTGACGGCGACAACCGACCCGGGCGGCACCGCGATGCGGGCCGCGATCTTCCGGGCCGCGGCGGCGGCCTGCCGGTAGCTGACAGCCCGGCCCGCCCAGATGACGGCGGGGGCATCCGGGCAGGCGGCGGCCACGTCCGCGAACCTGTCCCACACGGTCACGGGCAGCCCGGGCAGGCGGTGCCACCGGTTCTCCCAGCTGCCGCGGCGCCAGGCCAGCGGACCGTCGCCGGCGACGGCGAACTGCGCCCCGCCCGGCAGCAGGAGCACGCAATCCGGCCGGGGGATCCAGGTGAGCGCGGGGCCATGCGCGGCCGGCCGCAGCGTCGCGCCCGGAAGGATGCGCTCCAGCACGGCGTCGTTGCGGCCGGGCTGCCAGGTCACCACGGTGACCCCGCTCACCGCCGGGGGCTGTCTCGCGATTCGCGGTTCCGGGGCGGTCTCAGCTCACGACGTGGTTTCTCCGGGTGCACGGCAGCGCGGTTCATGTCCGGGACTCCTTTGCGTCGGGACATCGTGAACCCATACGGTAACCAGATGAACGCTCTGCGCGCTAGTGCTGCCGCAGCCTCATCGCCATCACCGGCTGCCAGCCCGGGCTCCAGCGGTGCCAGCCCAGCCGGGTGCCCGTCTGCTGCGCCCCGTACGTAGTGCGGTACCAGGCGGTCATGATCTCGACGTGCCCGGAGCCGTAGAACATCAGGTCGCCCCGGCGGGCCTGACTGAGCGGGATCCGGTACAGGTGCGGGCTCCCGGCCAGCATCGCGTAGGTGGTGCGGGGCAGGACGATGCCGAGCTGGCGGGCCGCCCAGACCACTATCCCGCTGCAGTCGTACCCGTGGCTGCACGGCCCGGTGCCGCCGTAGTCATACCAGCAGCCCGCCTGGGTCTCGGCAGCGTTCAGCACCCGGTCGCCGAGCGTCCCGGACGCGCGGGCGGGGCTGGCGGCCAGGACTCCGGCCAGGGCGATCAGCAGCGCCGCGAGCGCGGCCAGGCGGCGGGCTAGACGACCCGCCAGATACGGCCCGCCTTGATGTTGCTGACGGTGGGCGGGCTGATACCGTAGTCTGCTGCGATATCCATCAGGCGATCGCCGTCCGCGATCCGCTGCCGGATCACTGCCGCGCCGTTCCTGTCCAGCTTGGACCGGGTGAGCCCGCCCAGCTTCAGCCCGTCGTACCTGAAGTGGCACCGGCGGCACAGCGGCACGAAATCGGCCCAGGGATCGTCCCCGGTTGTCCCGTGAACCTGCGCCCACTCCCGGGCCCGCCGCCCTGCGCCCAGCTCTGAGCAGCGAACGCAGGGATAGTCTGCGGCCTTGCCGCGACGCCGGTAGACCCTGATATGGCGGGGGAGACGAGTTGCCTCCTGCCCTTTCCAGCCATGACGGTCTGCCAGCTGGCGGTGCTTTGCGCAAGTGCACGCGGCGGGGCAGGGTCGGCTTCCGGGCATACGCTGATTTTACCATATCTGTCATCACCTAGCGGCAAACCCACTGGCTGAAGTTGCCGCCGCTGGCACGGAACTTGGACACCGCGTTCAGCGCGTTGACGTACGGGGCGTACAGGTTCCCGCCGACCACCTGGCCGAGGATCTGCCACAGCCCGGTCGCGCCGGACGGGTTATGCGCGTACACGTGCCCGCCGGACTCGCACTCGGCGATCTCGGCCGCGTGCGCCGCCGCCCAGGACGGCCCTCCCGCCGCCACCCACAGCTGCTCGAGCTCGGCGAACGACAGGTACGAGCCGTACCCGGATATCCGGTGCGCGCTGATGACGTTTGTGTGCACCCGGGCCGCGCTGCGGGTCACCCGGGACGCGGTCACCGGGTACGAGCAGCGGACGGTGACCAGCTCGCCGGGGAAGATGACGTCCGGGTCGGCGATGCCGGACGCGGCGGCCAGCGACGGGTACGCGGCGGCGCTGCCGCACAGCCGGGCGGCGATGCCGGACAGCGTGTCACCCGGGCGGACCCGGTAGGCGTCATACCTCTGGAGCGTCACCGCCCCCGGGCTGGCCGCCGCCGTAGCGGGGGGCACAGCGGCGGCCAGCGCTCGCGGGGCGGCGGGCTGGAGGGGAGCGGAGATCAGGGAGAGCGTGATCACGGCAGGGGCCGCGAGGGATGCCCGCATCGGCGTATCCTTACGGAGTTGGACCGCCGTGAGCGGGGAGATCCTGGCGAGGCGAGCCCCGCGTCCGGCGCTAACACGAACCGACGATACAGGCGCGTTACCTAGCGCGCAGGGATTCGGCGCGGTTCAGCGGGGACCCGGGGCGGCGTCAGCGGCCCCGGGGAACTGCGCGACCCAGCTCCCGGCGGATCGCCCGCTCCGCCTGCCGGGCCGGCGTGCCGATCCGGGACTTAAAGCCCAGCTGCTGCCGCAGCCGGAGTACGGCCAGCAGCGCGTCGGCGGTCCAGCCCATCGTGCCGTCGTCGGCCATCGCCCAGGCGAGCAGCACGGCCAGGTCCGGCACCGGGTCGTAGCCTACGGCCGGTACTCCGGCCGGGTGTCCTCCGGCACCGACGCCAGCCGGGGCTGGCCGCCGCACAGCGGGGCCGGGTGCAGCAGGGACCCGCCCTCCCAGGCGTACCGCGCGCCGCAGGTTCCGCAGTACCACGCGTGATCGTTCTCCGGTATCTCGGCCTCGGGCAGCGCCCGGCCCTCGAACTCCTCGTGCCGGTCCATCTCCGCCCGCATCAGCGGGGAGGCGATGCAGCCCGGCCCGTGCGCCCGGCCTGCCGGGCAGCCGCAGGCCCGGGACGGCCCGGCCGGGCTCACCTCTTCCACCCGCCTGGACGTGATGTCGAACCCGCGCCCGGTGAGCGCCGATCTCAGCGCCGTCCACCGCCGCGGGCGCACGTGGTAGACCATGGCCCGCTCCCGCTCCCGGCCCCGTTTTCCCCCGGGGCCCTGCCGCCCGATGATAGCCCGGCGCCCGCTACGGCGCAGGGGTGTCCCGGATCTCCCGGCCGCCCCATTTCTCCGCCCACGCGGACGGCGGCGGGCCGCCGTCCGCCAGCGACGCGTCCAGCGCGGCCCACGCGGCGGCCAGCACCCGCGCCGCGGAGCCCACGGCGGCCCGCAGGTCATCGGGGGTGGCGCCCCGCCCATGGGATTGCGGCAGCGAACCGCGGGAGCCGGACGGGGCGCCGGGTGACCCGGGCGGGCACGGGGGGTTGGTACACCGCCTGGCGCCCTCAGCGTACCCGGCCCGCCACAGGCCGGACAGCGCATCGCGCACGTCCGGCCCGTGCAGCGCCTGCCCGCGCCTGACCAGGCTGACGATCCGGTCCTGCGCGTCGCTGACGGCCCTGTCCCGCTCCCTCACCGGAAGTTACTTGTTCTTCGGGTTGCTGCCGCGTCCCAGGATCTTGTCCAGCTTGCCGTCCTTGTCCTTGCCGGTCAGCTTGACGTCTGCGTCCTTGCCCATGATCATTTCCTTTCGCGGGATGACGCCCCCGGCCGTTCCGGGGGACACTGTGCGCAGCGGCCACGGCGAGCGGGGCCACTGCCCGGCGCGCAGGGCGTAGCCGGCTGCGGCCGGGACCTTCGTGCGGCGGCGGATCAGGCGGCGGTCGGCCAGCCAGATGGCCGCGAGGGCCGCGGCCAGGATCAGCGTGCCGCCCCCGGCGGTCAGCACCGGCAGCCACCAGGCTGCGCCCGGCGCGGCGGTCACGGCCACCGCGGTGACCGCCAGGTCCGTCCCGCTGAAGACGGCGAGCCGGGCGACCGGGACGTGACGGCGGGCCATCAGTCCAGCGCCCCGGCGATGCCGCCGATGCCGGAGACGACCAGGACGGCCGGGTCCGGCAGCCGCAGCCACAGCGTGACCACCGCGCAGGCGATCGCGTACACGAATCCCTTGGCTACCGGGCTCACCGCCGCACCGCCGCCCCGGTGATCACGTACACCGGCCCCCGCGCGTGCGGGTGCGGGCAGGACCGGGGCAGCGCCCGGATGAGCGCCACGGCGATCACCGCGCAGCCGGAGGCCAGTGCCAGCCCGACGGTCAGCGGGGAGACCACCGGCACCGCCAGGCCGCCCGCGCTCACGTGCGCGTGCGACAGGGCGAACATGACCAGGACGGCGATAAGCTTCATCACCGCCTCCACCACGGGACGGTGTGCCACAGGTCATTGACCCGGTCGTTCAGGTCCAGGTACGTCTCGTCCTCGTCACGGCCGGGGGCCTCGTACGCCTGCAGCGCCGCGTCAGCGGCCCGGAACCTGGCGATCCGGCGCTCCCGCTCGGCGCGCGGCAGCCGGAACCACGTGCTCCCCCGGGTGACCGCCTCGGTCAGCGCGAACGCCGACCCGGCGATGCCGGCGGCGCACAGCAGGCTCGGCCCCCCGGCTCCGAGCAGCGGCGCCCAGGTGAGGATGCCGAGAACGGCGATGACGACCTGCGCCCGCCTCATGACGCGGACTCCACGACGTCCATGCTGATGACCTTCTCACCGGGCAGCCAGGCAATCTTGGCATCACCAATGGTGACGTACCAGCGCTTGTTCGTGCGGACCTCGATCAGGACTGGCTTTGCCATCTCGATCATCTCCTCGTCGTGCCGTTACCACGATCCTACCAATTCTGTCATCACCTAGTCAAGGCCCGTACCGGGTCGGCTTCCCCTGTCTCAGCCGTTTCGCGTAACCGGGCATCAGCGCCTTCACGCCCCACCGGACCTTGACCTTATTACCTTCGCAGGCCCTGCACCGGCCCAGCGTGCCCTGCCAGATGCGCCCGGTGCGGACGCCGGACCCGCCGCAGTGCCAGCACGGCCGGTCCGGGTGCCGGAGCGATGACCACAGGAACAGCGCGGCGGCGATCACGGCGGCGATCACCCCGTCCAGCGTCCCGGCCGCCCAGCAGACCGTCACCGCGGCGAGCAGCAGCGCGGGCCGCTTCCAGTTGCGGGCGGGCCTCACGGCGGCTTCTGCACCCCGCCCAGCTCCAGTCCCTCCTGGTAGTGCTGCTGGGCTTGCCGGATCGTGGCCAGTACCATCGCGCGGGCGTGATGCACCGCGCCCCCTTCGGCACGTTCCTCGTACGCGGTGGCCAGCCACCAGATCATGCCGAACATCTCCTCGGCCATCTCGTAGGCGTCGCCCGGGTTCTCGACCATGCTGCAGAAACTCTCGTTATTCCGCAGCTTGCCCTTGCGGGTGACCACGTGGTCCCAGGACCCGGCCATCATCGCCTCCTCACCGCAGCGCCAGCGCCGCCAGGACCCAGCGCAGCGGGTTGCGTCCGCGCCACTTCTCGGCACGCCGGATCCGCGCGGCCAGCGCCGCGTCGGCCGCGCCCGGCCACGGATGGTAGTTCACGAACCCGTCCCGGCTCACCCAGTAGTCTGATGCAATTTTGTTGTGGTGCTGGCATAGCACGCGCAGGTTCGGGAACCAGGACAGCCCGCCGACCGCCCACGGGATCACGTGATCCACCTCCGGGCCGCCCGCGCAGGGGTCATCCAGCTTCCGGGCGGCGCACCGGCCCAGGTAGGCGAGGATCACGATCCGGCGCAGCCAGGCCGGGACCCGGCCGGACCGCTGCTCCCCGCGGTCCCGGCGGTGCCGCCAGTCAGCGCGGCTCTGCCGGGGGGCCAGGCAGGCGGGGAAGCCGGGCGAGCACAGCGCCGCCGCCGGGTAGCACAGAAGTGCTGCAGAACACAAGAGGATGCCCGCCACCGGGACGCCCGGTGCGCCCAGCCAGGCCCACGGGCCGAGCAGGACGGCGGCCGGGAGTGCCCCGGTGACGTGGCGGCGGCGGAACCTCACCCCTACTCCCAGTACAGCAGCTTGCCGCGGTGACTGGCCTTGCGGATCTTCTTGCGCTGCTCGCCGGACAGGTCCTCGTCGTCCTTGTAGCCGCCCTCCACGTGGGTCTGCGGGGTGCCCCACCGGACCCGCGTGCTGCCGGCCTTCCGGTTCCGCGGTCCCGGGTCGTTCTTGGGCCGGGACCAGGTGAAGAAGTCGCCCATGCTCATGCTTCTGTCCTCCTCCATGTGATGATGACGACCGCGAGCACCGTGCACGCGATCCAGAACCCCGGGTGCCCGTGCGCCCGGGTGAAGCCGTGCGCCGCGTCGTGCCACGCGGCGGCCAGCACGGCGGTCATGCCAGCGCCTGCCACTTCTCGATCCGCGGCGCCCAGTACATCCGGGACCGGCCGTGCGCCTCGGCCAGCTTGCGCGCCGACAGCGTCCGGCCCGATTCCAGCCATGCCAGCCGGGCGGCCTCGTCGGCATCCGGCACGGCATGCAGGCCCGGCATGGCGGCTGGCATCTTCTCTGGCTTGCGGGATGCCGCCTTCTTCACCGGGCTGGCATGCCGGGACATGCCGATGGCGAGCTCGGCGCAGAGCAGGAACGCGACCGCGGGCCAGCCTGACAGGATCGCGCCCCACATGCCGGCCGGGATGCCGTAGGCCACGTTGGCGGCCAGCGTCAGCGTGACGGCCAGGAACAGCAGGACGCGCGCCCATGCCTTCCAGATGCCGGACGCGGTCAGCATCGACATGGTGGCCACGATCACCGCCCCGTCGATAGCCAGCGGCAGCAGCGCCGATGCCACCCGGCCCTGCAGGTGCGTTATGCACAGATGGTAAATATGCAAGAACGAGATCACGGCAGCGATCCCGGCCACCGCCAGCACTGATCCCTTGCGCAGGTTATCCACGGTCATCTCCTCTCAGCAGGCGGATCAGCTCCGCGGCCTGCCCGGGGTCCATATCGCCGAAGTGGTAGTGCGCGCCGCCCGGCGGAAGGGCCAGCGTCTCATCATCCGCGCCGGGCAGCGGGACCTGCTCGGACGCGACCCGGACCGGCGGCGGCGCGGCGTCCGGGACCTGCTCACGGGGCTGGCGAGCCTGGCGCAGGTGCCAGGCCAGCGCCCCGGCGCCCCACAGCACCGCGGCCATCGCCGCCAGCCGCAGCAGCACGCCCACCCCGGCGCCGATCTGCGCCGAGTGCTGGCCCAGCCAGTTGAATGCGGCGATGACCGCCACCAGCACCGCCACCGCGATGCCCAGCAGCGACCCGCCGCCCATCCTGAACTTCATGCTGCCTTCTTCCCGCGCCACAGGTCCGGGTAGTCGGACTGGCCGCGCTTGTCCATCCGGGCCCGCAGCCGGGCCGCGCCGTGCTCGCCGAACCGGATCCGGCAGGTGTGCCCGGGGCCGTTGGCCCGTCCGCAGGTGGGGCACTGGCCGAACATCTTCTTCGTGGCGGCGTACTTGCGCTTGCGCAGCTCCCGCTTCAGCTTGCGGCGCTGCGCGGCGGTCAGCTGCCGCAGGTGCCGCCTGGCCGCCCGCCTGGCCATCCGCAGGTAGGCCTCCGCGGACAGCGCCTGCCGCATCTTCCGCCTGCGCCGCTCCTCCTCGCGGCGCCTGCGTTCCCGGTCCAGCCGCCGGGCCCGCGCGCTCCAGGACTCGGCCATCAGGCGGCCCTCGCGTAGTAGTCGGCCAGGTCGATCGCGTCGTACTCGAATGCCGGGCCGCGCCTGCCGACCGGCCGGGGGTGCTTAGGGTCCCGGGTGGACCGGCGCTGGGCGGCGGACAGGTTCACCTTGACGATGCCCAGGTCCCGGCCCTCCCGCAGGGTGACCCGCTCATCCTGCGCGCCCGCCTGGACGGCCTCGCCGACCAGCTCGGCATCTAGGACCGGATCGGCTTGTCCTGGGACGAATGCCTGCTCAGAACGGGACGTGCGGTAGTTCCCGGCCGTCCTAGGACCGCCGGCCGCGACGAGCTCGGGCACCGGGACCGCCTCCGCCTTCCAGGTCCAGCCGTCGTCATCCGCGCGGGCGAAATCCCCGGCGCGGTGCACGAACGGCATGTCGTCCGGCGGGACGGCGATCTCGCCGGATACGGCCAGGCGGCGGAACTGGGACGGGTCGCCGTACACGCCCTGCATCTCCAGCGCCTCCTTGCGGGACACCAGGTAGTACCGGCCCGGGATGTCCCGCGGCCGGGGGCACGGGGTCTCCGGGCCGAGCATCCGCCAGGTGGCCGGGCCCGGGTCGCACATCCAGCGCAGGCCCAGGTTCTCCCGGGCGTCAGCGTTGCCGCCCGCGCCGGACACCGACGCGGCGGACAGCCGCTGGCCGATGGCGATCACGTTCACGTTGACCTGCCGCCCCAGGTACAGCAGCATCTCCAGCGCGTCCACCGACGGGCACCGGGCCGGGAGCGACCGGTCCTCCGCCCGGCACTCGCGCCACCAGGCGCTCAGCTTCTTCTGGGTGGCGTTCAGCTCCTCGGCGATGAACACCAGCCGGGGGAACGCGGCGCCGCGGACCCGGCCGTAGATGTCCGCGTGCGCGTCGACGATCGCGTTGCGCTCCTCCACGTGCGCCGCCAGCCACGTCAGCAGCTGGTGAATCTGGTGCGGCCGGGTGGCGTAGGCCACGTTGGGCAGCCCCTTGGCCCAGCGGTGGGAGATGATCTTGATGTCGGCGATGCCGGCGAACGCGCCCTTGGCCAGCAGCTGGGCGGTGGCGTTCCCGGCGGTGACCGACTTGCCGTCGCCGGACCCCATCGACACGCCCAGGTGCGGGCTGTCAGTGTCGACCGAGCGGATCACCTCCCGGCCGCGGCAACCCAGCCCGGCCATGACATCGGCCGGGCCGCAGGACGTGATCAGCTCCAGTACCTGCGGGGAGGTCAGCAGCGCCTCACGCGGCGGGGGGCTGGCGGCATTGAAGGTGACGTACGGGGCGCGGCGCTGGGTCCGCCAGGCGACGTCCTCTTCCTTGTCCGGGTCCACCTCGATGCCCGTCTTGGAGGTGATGATGGAGACCAGCTTGTCCTGCTCCCGCTGGGTGCCCGCCCAGGACTGCGGCAGCGACACCTTGATGTGCGACCGGTCCGGGGCGATCCTCAGCTTGGGCGGGACCCCGAACCACAGCGCCAGGGTCCGCTTGAGCGGCCAGATCCAGCGGAGGTAGAACCGCAGGTTCCGCAGCCCGCGGGCGGCCCGGTACGCCCCCCATGCCACCCCGGCCGCGGCCAGGCATGCCAGCACCAGGGCGGTCACGGCGAAGTCCAGCACCAGGCCGGCGCAGATGCCGAGGCATGCCAGCCCGGTGCCGCAGCGGATGCCGGCCCGGGACAGGCGCGGCAGGTGATGCCACCAGATGGCATGCCCGGTGTGGTGCAGCACGTCGGAGGACCGGTGCAGCCAGGTGGCATTCGTGCGGGGATGGCCGTCCAGCGGCATGCCGGTGCAGAAACGCCACAGCAGCGGCCCGGGGCCGTGCCGCTCGTGCATGTGCCGGAGCCAGAAGCCGCCCGCGGTCAGGCCGGCCAGCGGGATGATGAGCGGTATCAGTGCCAGCGGCATGCCAGCCTCCTGTGTGCTACCCGTCGTGTACACGTGTCATCTACCATAGACACGTGTCCTGGCATGTGGCAACATGCCGGGGAAGGCGAGGAGGGCGCATGCCGGAGATCAGCAGGGACAGGCCGGGGTACGAGCAGGTGCACGACTACTACGCCCGGCAGATCGCCGACGGGACGCTGCCCGGCGGGGCGCTGGTGCCGTCGGTCCGGCAGATCGCGGCCGAGTGGGGCACGTCCCGGGAGACCGCCGACCGGGCGCTGCGGATGCTGGCCTCCGGCGGGATCGTCACCCGGGACCGGCGCGGCACGGTGGTGGTGTCCGGCCGGCTCAAGCCCGGCCCGCAGGCCCGGCTGGCATGGACGGCGCTGCCAGCCGCCGAGCGGGTGGAGGTGCGCGCCGCGGACTACGAGCTGGACGCCCCGCGGTACGTGCACCCGCTGCTCGGCCTGGAGCCGGACCCGCGCGGGCACTGTCACGTGATCCGCCGCGAGCAGCTGTACTCCGACACGGCCGGGCCGTTCATGCTGGCCGTGGACTGGATTCACCCGCGGTTCGCCGAGGCCTGCCCGGAGCTGACCGAGCGCGACCCGCTGCCGGACCCGGGCGGCGCGGCCCGGCTGATCGAGGCCCGGACCGGCATCGCGCTGCGCCGCGGCCGCGAGTCGCACGAGGCCCGCCAGCGGCGCGACGACGGCCGGGAGGCCCCGCTGCTGCAGCTGGCCCCCGGCGAGCGGGTGCTGGCCCAGGTGTGGACCTGGTACTCCGCCGCCGACGCGATGGTGTACACCGAGGCGGTGCTGGGCGAGAACCGGGTGCTGGAGTCCGAGTTCGCGGTGGCCGCGCGGGGCTAGAGCACGCCGGTGAACCCGAGCACGGCCACCGTGATCGCGGTGATCTCGACGACCGCGAACGTCACCTTGCCCAGCGGGGTCAGCGCCTTCCACCAGCCGAAGGTGCGCAGGCTGTTCCAGAACCACCTCATACTGCCCGCCCCGTCCCGGTCGCGCGGGCCAGCGGGACCACGTTCTCGGACGCCGGGCGGCACACCGCGGCCAGCACCATCACCCCGGCGGTGGACGGCAGCACGTCCGGCGGGACGGCGTGATCCACGGGCAGCAGCAGGTACGCATCGCCCGCCGAGTACACCGCGACGGAGAACCCGCGGGACTGCTCGGAGATCACCCAGGCGATCACCACCTCCGGGTTCCCGCCCGTCCACTTCCCGCGGATCCACGCCCGCAGCTGAGGCGGGTCCCACTGCTCACACATCGGGGTCATCCCTCCCGAACCGGGGCACGTCCGGGTCATCCCGCATGCCGTTATGCACGGCGGCGGGCAGGCGGCGGACGGCCCGTTCCAGCATGTCCCACTCAGCGCGGCTGGCGGGGTCGATCAGCGCGATCAGCTCATCCGCGATGCGCGGCGCGTCCTCGGTGACGCGGTAAGCCGGTTCCATCTCAGATCATCTCCTCGCGGGCGGTGCTCCCGCCCCGTGCTTTCCAGTATAGCGCGCCGGCGGGATTCTGTCATCACCTAGCGGGCAATCCTCCCGGCTTCCGCGCGCAGGGCATCCTGCAGGCACGCGTCGCACAGCCCCGCGTTCAGCCTCCTGCCGCCGGGATTCCCGCATGCCGGGCACCGGTCGGCGTACCGCCCCCGCCGGGCGTCCAGCGTCTCGTACCGGGGCACGGTGCGGGTCGAGCCGGGGGCCTGCACGCCGGGCCGGGCCCACTCCACCCAGTCGGCCAGCCGGAAGATCACGTGCGGGTGTCCGTGCCCGCGGGACTCGGGTGAGTACGCCTCCGGCTCGGGCGGCGGCTGACCGGCCGCGTTCAGCGTCCGCCTGCGGGACCACCGCTCGATGACGCGCCGGTCCAGCGCCGCCGCGCCCGCCAGCCCGTAGGCGTCGTTCAGCGCCCGCGCCACCGCGGCGTAACTGCCCTCGCCGTCGTCCACCGTCTCGTCCTATCGTTGGTAGCCGGTGCCCGCCGGGGCCTGCCACGACCGCCCGGCGGGCACCTCGTCTGTCATCACCCGTAACGGCCCGGGAGCCGCCGGTGTTCCGCCAGCCGCGACGGCCTGCCGGATCAGGTTCCGGCATTCTGCGGCCACGTATTCCGTGGACCTGATCACGTCGCCCGGGAAGCTCATCCGCTCGTGGTACCCGGGCAGGGACGGGTCGGGCGCGTCGCCGCAGTGGGCGCAGTCGAACCCGAGCCACCAGGCGTTGTCCTCGCCGCCCGTGCCGCAGTCGGTGTCCGGCTCGGCGAACGTCAGCCCGCCGTGGACATCCGGGCACGGGTCGACGTCGTCGTAGCCCTTGCCGTGCCACGGGTGTCCGGGCGGGATGCGGACGTACCCGCAGCGGTACCCGATCCGGTTGGCCGTGACCTCCCACTCGAACCCGTCCTGCTCGCCGCTGGCCAGCAGCAGGCCCGGGTGCGCCGTCGTTACCGGATTGCACATCATCGTCTCCTATTCATCACTTCAGGGCGGGAACCCGGGCCGGTCAGGTCTCGCGGCCGAGACGCCCGGGTGCCCGCAAGCGGGAGGCCGGGCAGATGGTGACGGGCGCCCGGCCTCCCTGTCCCGTACCGCGCCTGCGTAGATCCAGGCGCGGGCCGGGAGCCCTTACTGCTGGGCGGGCTGCTCCCACGGCGGCCGGGACGGCGCCGCTTGCCCGCCGTTCGCCATCCACGGCTGGGACGCCTGCCCGTCCGGAGTGAACTGCCCCAGGCCGGGGGCGCCCGCGTCCGGGGCCGGGGATTCAGAAGGGGATGTCCCAGGCGCGGGGGCAGGGGGCTGGCCCGCCGAGGCTGATGCAGCGGGGGACGCACCGGGGGTTGCAGGCGATCCGGCCGGGGGCGTCGTAGGGCCCTGCTGCGCCTGCTGCCAGGACGGCGGGGCCTGCTGCCCGGACGGCTGGTAACCCGGCGGCGGGTAGCCGCCCCCGCCTCCTCCGGGTTGGGTGCCCTGCCACTGACCGCCCACAGGCTGTGCAGGACCCTGTGGAACGGCGGGCGGCGCCTGCTGCTGCCGGGCGGCGCGGATGTCATTGAACCGGTCCACGATCTCGCCGGAGCCCTCCGGGTACTCCTCGTGCCCGATCACCATCAGGAACGGGCGGCCGGCCAGCATGCCCGCGATCTGGGCGTACATCTGCTCCTTCTGCTGCGGCGGCGTGCCCGGCGCGGGCCACAGCTGCGGGGCGTCCTTCGGGCCGGGGATGCCCAGGTTCCGCAGCCGCCGCGCGGTGATCGGCAGTGCCTTCTCGGTCATGGTCAGCCGGATGGTGCGCTTGGCGCCGGAGTACTGGCCCTCGGTGATCTGGCCCTTGACGACGAACATCCGGTTGCCCGCCTGGCTGACCGCGACGTCGGCCTCGGTGACCACGGCCGGGTACTGGCCGTCCTCGATCCGGCCGGAGTACCGGTCCTCGCCCGCGTCGTCGTAGGCGCGGGACCAGTCCACGTCGTCGTTGACCGGGGCGGGCGGGCCGTAGCCCTGCGCCGGGGGCGGGGGCGGCCTCCACTGCTGCGGCGGCGGGCCGTAGCCGGGCGGGCCCTGCGGCGGGTAGCCCGGCTGGGGCGGCTGGCCGTAGCCCGGCTGGGGCTGCTGCGGGTAGGGATAGCCCGGCTGGGGGCCCTGCGGGTAGTTCGGGTAGGTCATGTCCTTCTCCTCTATCTGGTGATTACGCGGTCGGGGACAGTACGCGGGCGGCCATATCGGCAAGACTCCAGCCTTGCGCGCGGCCGGGGTAGGCGATGGGCATCTCCGGGGGCAGCACGCCGCCCAGCTTCTCGCCGGTCTCGTAGCCGGGCAGCGGGCCGGTGTACAGGATGCGGGCGCCGTCCGGCTGCACGCCCAGGTAGCCGTACAGGCTGGCGTAGTAGGGGATGTAGTCCTGGCCGGAGCCCTGCAGCAGCGGGCGGTACCGGCCGGCCTTGTGGTCCAGCGTGATCCCGGCGGTGAACGTCACCGTCCACAGCGGCCGGACCGGGTGAGTGGTCAGGTCCCGCCAGGCCCGGATGATCCGGGTGGCCTGACGCAGCAGCGCGCCCCAGTCCTGCATCTCCATCTGCGCATCGCCGCGCAGCCCGTCGATGATCCGCTGCTGCGCCTCGGTGACCGAGTCCAGGCTGGCCGAGGCGAACGGGTGCTGGCCCCGGTTCAGCACGTCGTACACCCGGCGCAGCGCGGGCACGTCCCTGATGTAGGCGATCGCCGTCTCCCACTCGGGGGTGACCGATGGCTGCCCGTACCCGGCAGTCAGGTGCGTGCCGGGCGGCTGCGGCGGCGGGTGCGCCGGGTTCCACTCGATCTTGCGCCCGGGCGTCCAGGTGCACTGTCCCTCGACGTCCGCGGCCAGCCGCGGAGCCGGGCCGGACAGGCCGAGACAGCTCTTCCCCGCGTCGGCGGGGCCGTAGGCCAGCAGGGTGATGCCCTGCCGGAGCGGGGCGTACCCGTTGGCTGGCGGCGCGGCCTGCGGCGGTGCCTGCGGCTGCGGTGTGCTCACGCGATCATCTCCTCTGGTGATGACAGCTTACCATGCGCGCCCGTCACGGCGCACCGACAGTAGCAGCCAGCCGCTGCCGGGCGCGGCCGAGCAGGTCCAGGGACCTATAGCTATACGGATCGGCCTGCACCCACCGGCCGGATTGCGTGAGCATCCCCGGCCAGTCCGATCCGTCGTCCATCGCCGGGCAGATCGACGTGAACGGGCACGACCACGAGCAGTCGTGCACGACGGGCACCGGGCGGCAGTACTCCTGCTGCACCCGGTTCACGATAGCGAGGTCATTGCCGTAGTCGCGGGCGCATCTGTCCAGCTGCTCCCGGGACTCGAGGATCTCGCAGCAGATCCGGCCGACCCGGCGGGCGGTGGACTCCAGCTCGGCCGCGTTGTACCGGAAGTAGTCGCGCATGTAGTACGGCGGCTGGCTGGAACCGCTGCGCTTGCACCGGCGCAGCGTGTCCACGAACCCGCCCATCGCCAGCACCCGCGGGGTCACCTCGTGCTCGCCCTGCTCCGCCCGGCGCAGCGCCATGATCAGCGAGTAGACCTTAAATTGCGGATCCAGGCTGAGGTACTCGTGCCGCTGGAAGCTCGCCGCGGTGTTGTGTGTCGGGATCATCCATTCCGTGCACAGGTACGTACTGTCCGGGGAATCCACCGAGATGCACTGCGTAGGAACGGTCAGCACCTCATCGGCAGCCACGATGACCCGGCGAGTCGACTTCACGGACGGTTTCACCCGGCTAGCTCCATCAGCCTTGCGGCTCAGTGCGAACGGGACGATGCCGACAGGCCGGAAAGTCACCGGATACGCTGTCACGTCCTTGCCGAACCCGTGCGCCCGCACTGTGTGCACCACCGCGCGCTGACCGAGGCTGACAGCGAGCTCACGTACCTGAAGCGCTAGGTCGTGCCTGACGGTGCTGAGCACAGCCTGGCTGCGGACCTGGTTCCAGTGCCCGTCGCTGTCCATCAGGCCGCGCAGCAGTGCCAGCCGCTGGGCGGCGGATCCGCGCAGGTACTCAGCCGGGATGTGCTTGTTACCCAGAACTCCGATCCCCGCGAGCTGCTTGGTCAGCCCGGTAATGCGGATGGTGATGCTGTCCGCTCTCGGATCTTTCCGGTATGCGCCAGTCTGGTAGCCGGCGCTGAGGATAGCCGCATGGATCTCCGGAGCGTCATCAGCGTGCGACGTCACGACGCCGCTGGTCCTGTGCCCGTTGCCCAGCCAGTATCCGAGCACCCACGGGTCAACGGGCAGATCGGCGTCCGGCAGGTCCAGGGCCGCTGCCATCTGGACACGGTGATGGCATTGCCTGCCGATCCGCAGCGTCCCGGCAATCTCCTCTGCTGTCCGGATGCCGCTGCGGATATCTGTCGGGATCCCGCTTAGCGTCTTCCACAAGTGCTCGTCATCACAGACCACCGAGGACCCGTCATCGAACCTGAGCCGGTAGCAGGTCCGGTAGTGCACGGCTGACTTGGCGGTGACCCGGCATGGCTCGCCGGATCTGCCGAACACGATGTCCCCCGTTCGCACGTCCCGGATCGTCGTCCACCCGGACGGCGTGGGGATCTTGGTGTCCAGCGCCAGCCCTTTGTAGTCCCTGAAATACAGGTTGCCATCGGCGTCGCGCTCGATCGTGTCCAGCTTGGCGGTCAGCATCACCCGGTCCTCGAACCCGGGCAGCGGGACGGTCACTTCCCGCTCGGCGGCGACCGTGGTCAGTTCCGCGTCGTGACCGTGCTCCGCCAGCCATTCCAGGTAGCCGGTCACCATGATCTCCGACGTCTCCCACTCCCGGCGCAGTTCCGGGTCGGCGTCCGGGTGCGCGGTGCGGGCCATGCCGTACAGTTCGGCCAGGATCTCCAGCGGATCCAGCCCGTGCCCCCGCCAGCCCTCCAGCGCGGCGTGGATCCGGGTGCCCTGCTGGGCGGGGGACGTGGCTGGCGGGTCGGCGGGGGCGGCGCCATAGTAATACTGGATCATCCAGAGTCGGGGGCACCTCGCCCACTTGGACATCTCCGAGTTCGATATCTCAATCATGATCATCTCCTCCGATAAGCCAGCGCATCAGCGCGGCGTCCTGCGTGACCTGCGCGGCCCGCGACTCCTTCTCATCGCCGAGACTGTGGAGCCTGATGTCCACTGAATCCGGCGTCAGGGCGTAGACCACCCGCACGCCTTGCTCCTGCCCCCACCGGTCGACGCGGCCGATCTTCTGCTCGCGGGAGACGTAGGACGGGTCCGGCTCGGCGAAGTAGATCGTGTGGCTGGATTGCAGGTCGATGCTCTCCCCGCCCGCGGCGGTGATGAAGATGACCCGCGCCGCGCCGTCCAGGAACGCCCGGTTCGCGGCGTACCGCTGCTCCGGGGACATGCCGCCGGTGATCGCGCAGTGCGGGATCTTCGCCGCGTCCAGCTTGCGGCCGCACAGCTCCGCCAGCGCGGGGGAGAACAGGGCCACCACGACCTGGTCATCGGTGTCGCCCAGGAACTCCAGCAGGTCGTCAGCTTTCGATGACGGCAGCGCGGGCCGGACGCCGGGCTTAGTGAACCCGTCGGCGTCCTCGGTGTCGTACGACTCCAGGTAGCTGCTGGCCAGCTGGCGCAGGCGGCCGAACAGCACCGCGTCATTGGCGGGCACGATCGTCCTGTCTTCCAGGTCGGCCAGGATCTCGGCCTTCAGCTGGGCGTAGGCTTCCCTTTGCTTGCCGGACATCTCCGGGTAGCGGAATTCCGGGTCCAGGCGGGGCGGCTGCAGCGGCCGGGCGATTTCCTTGGGGATGCGGCGGAAGTACGGCTGCACGACGGCGTGGAACGCCTCGGCCCTGTCGGGCCTCACTCCAAGGATGGACTCGCCGAACCAGTCGTAGGCCTTCTCCGCGTACAGGTCCAGGAACCGGGACCGGGACGGGAACGACGCCGGGTCCAGCCCGTGCAGCAGCGACCACACCGCCGAGATGTTGTCCGGCACCGGGGTGCCGGTCACCGGCCACGCGTACGCGGCGTGGTGCATGAGATGCCACGCGGCCCGGGTCTGTTTGCTGCGCGCATCGGCGAGCGCGTGCGCCTCGTCTGCCACGACCGTCCGCAGCCCTAGCGCGTTCAGTTCCTTCAGGTGCACCTCGCACCCGCCAGCCGCGATCTTCGGGTTACTGCCGCCGTGCTCCTCGCACCGCACGAATGCCTGCGACGGGTAGGCCGCCAGCCTGGTGTGCCGCCGCAGGTTCGGCCAGGCCAGAAGATAGACGTCGGAACCCGGGGCGAGCGCCTTGGCCCGCTTGCCCTGCGTGCCGGTCACCACGCTGACACTGAGCTCCGGCGCCCAGGCGCGCACCTTGTCCGCCAGCCCCAGCAGCGCGGAGCCCCGGCAGATCCACAGCGCCGGGTACGGCTCTTCGCCGGTCTCGGCGAGCATCTGCATCGCGCGGATCACGGCACCCGTCTTGCCGTTGCCCATCGGGTCGACGTAGGCCGCGCCGGACAGCCCGGGAATCTTCCGGCCCCACCGGTACAGCCACGCGGCCGAGCCGCGCTGCACGGCGTCCAGCCGCCGGGACTGCCCCTCGCGGGACTCGATCTTGTCTAGCAGGTCCCCGTACTCGTCGTCGGCGCACAGCGCCATCCGGTCAGTCATCCTCCGGGCGATCTGCGCCTGCCACCAAGCGGCCGCCGCGTAGAGGCGGGGGCTGACAGCGATCGGCACGCCGTCCCAGGCGACGTGCAGCGCCACCCACGCGGGCCAGCTCAGCGGCGCTCTCCACAGGCCGGAGTCCTTGCGGTAGTTCGCGCCCGGGACCTGTTCGGCCAGCCCGTTCTCCGCCCTCGAGCACTGGATGATCAGCCACGGGCCGCTATGCTCCGTGCTCAGGTCAGCCCAGGCCATCGTCTGCGCTCTCGTCCACCGGCTCACCGTAGCGCGGGCCGCTGGCATTCCGGTCGTACTCGGCGATCATGTCCCGGATCAGCGTCACCCGGTCATCCGCGCCGAGGTCCGAGCCTTTCAGGACCTTGCCGATCTTCCGCAGCAAGCCATCGGCGGTGCCGGGGAACGGGTTCCCGGCCAGGTCCAGCAGGATGGCCGTGTTGTTCCAGGATGCCCGGCCGGGCCTGCCCTCGTGCATGTCCCAGGCGACCGCCGGGCCCTGGTGCGGGTCCCTGTGCTCGGCCTCCTGGTCGCAGACGTACGCAGTCACCGCGTCGGGCTGGTAGCGGTTGCCGCACTGGTCCATATGATCATCTCCTCTGCCGTGCTAGGTGATGACAGCCTATCACGCGCCGCGCAGCGCGGCCAGCACCTGCGCCTCGCGGGGCGGCAGGTTGCCCGACCGCATGAGCCAGTTGAGCATGTGTGCGGCGGCGGACTGGGCGTCGTCGGCGCCGGGCACCCACCAGCCCAGTGCCTTCAGCCGCTCCTGGTCTTTCGCGTTCGGGGTGTGCTGCTGCGCCTCGGGCAGGATCGTGCAGCCGTTCGCGGTGGCGAAGAACCGCAGCACCCCGATCGGCTCCAGGGCCAGGTGCGCGTCCTTCTGCGGCTTGCCGGGCAGCGCCCGGTACCGCTCCCAGCCAACCGCGCCATGCCGCCCGTGCAGTTCGCAGAACGCGGCCGCCGCCGAGCAGGCGTCCATGAACGCGTACTCGCGGGCACCGAACCGCAAGTCCGGCCGGGACGCGTACGGGAAGAAGTACGCCAGCCCGGTCATGCCGCCCGGGTCGGCCCACAGGACGGCGGGCGGGAGGGTCATTTTTCCCACCTGTGATCGAGCACCTTGCCGCCCCACGTCAGCGCAACTGGAAAAGAGGTGCGGTCGTCCAGGATGGCCTTCATGTCGCGCAGTACTGTCTCCGCGTCTGCCTCCGGCACCTCCAGGATCAGCTCATCGTGAACCGGAAGCCTCAGAAGCGGGCCGTAGCCGTGCGCGTCCAGCTCGCACATCTTCAGCTTCAGCCACTCCGCGGCGCTGCCCTGGACCTTGTAGTCCTGGAGCCCGTACTCCTTGCCGCGCTCGATGTACAGCCAGCGGCCCATCAGGGTCTGCACGGCCGGGCGGCGCATCGCCCGCGCTTCCCGGATGATCCGGTTCATCATCCGGGACACGCCCGGGTAGAGCTGACGGAATCCCTCGTACGGCTGGCGCATCTGCTCCACCGGCACCCCGGCGGTCAGCGCGGCGGTCTCCAGCCCACTGCCGTAAATCTGCCCGTAGGTGTTCCCGGTCAGCACGATCGCGTCACCCTGCCGCATCGTCCAGGTGCCCAGCCCGGTGGTCACGCACCATACGGGCTGGCGGTCCTCATCCCGGACGGTGTTCCGCTGCATGGCCATGAACGGGCGGCTGTTCCACACGCTCCAGCAGTCCTTCCGCTGCCAGCCGCCGCGCGGAGGCTTGACCTTGATTACCGGGGTTCCGCCGGTCAGGTACACCAGCGTGGCGTAGAAGTCAGCGCGCCACCGGTCACCCTTGACGAACGGGTCACCATCCGCCTTGCGCATCGCGTCCATGATCAGACCCCGGGATCGCGGGTCCAGGCTGCACGCCAGTACCTCAGCATCCGGCCATGCGTCGTACATCCCGGCAGCCTGGACGAGCGGGCGCAGCCACGCTGGCCTGATGGTCCAGATGACCTGCCCGCCCCGTACGTCGCGGCGGTGCGGGATGCCATCCAGCAGCGCGTCGATCTCAGCGGCATGCTTTTTCACCGTCTGGAAGATGACCCCGGTGACCGCGCGTTTCGCGCCCCCGGCCTGGGATGGCCCGCCCACCTTGTAATTGACCCTCAGCGTGCCATCGGACAGCAGCCAGCCCAGGACGCTCGCGTCCCGGGAACTCAGCTTCACCGTGCCCGTGTCGTCTAGCGGAGCGGCCAGGATCACACGGTCCCGGTGCTTGTTCAGCTCATCTTGCGGGATCAGCTCCAGGCACCGCTCCTCCCGGTGATTGCCGTACGTCCGCTCAGTGGCCCACTTGTGATCCGGGGTCGCGTGCAGCCGGAACCGGTGCTCGTTGCCGATCGACTGCACGGGAGACTCCGGGTAGACATGCACGCCGGTAACCGGGGTCCACTCGCTGCGCCCGGTGTCCAGGTTCAGCCCGACCGTCTCGTCCCCGATCATCACCTGGTCGTACCGCAGCCAGCCGCGCCGGGTCAGGATCTGGGAGCTGAGAGGGACGCATGCGTTCTTGGTGGTGGTGTATCGGGGGTCCCGCTTGCTGATCCGCTCGCCGTATATCTTGCTGGCCATCTCCACGAAAAACGACAGGCCGTGCTCGTCAGCGTGCCGGAAATCGGCGATCATCCGCTGGTCCCCGCTGAAGATCGCCGCAAGTCTCGCCTCCACCTGGTCCATGTCTATGGTGACCAGCTTGTGCCCCGGCCGGGGGATCCACGCGCCGCGGATGGCGGGCTCGTCCCGGTCGAAAGTCTGCATCGGAGGGTCGGTTACGCTCTGTCTCGTCGTGCGGGCTTTGCAGGTGTTGATCGAGTACCGCACGATGCCGTCCGCGTCGGCCAGCGCCAGGAACTTCTCCAGGAACTTGCCGATGATGTCCTCGCCCTTGCGGCACTTCAGGATCGCCTCGAACAGCCAGTGGTGCTCCGGGTGCTGGCCCTGGTAGACCCGCAGGGTGTCCTTGGATATGGACGGCTGCCCGGTCGGGGTGCGGAACAGCACCCTGACGCCAATCCGGCCCAGCGCCGCGCCGACCTGCTCGGCAGAGCGCACCGAGGTGATGCCGTGCTGTTCCGCCAGCCAGGGACGGGCCCCGGCCAGGAACGCACGCACCTCTGCGATCTTGGCCTGGATGAACGGCACGTCGATCAGCATCCCGGTGTCCATCATGGCCGCGCATACCCGGGCGGTGGCCCGCTCCAGGTCATAGACGTTGCGGTGCCGTGCCATCTGCGGCCCGTACTTCTCGTGCATCAGCGCGGTGAGCACGGGGTCCATCGAGCTGTAGCGCAGGTACGGCTCATACGTCTCGGGAACGGTGTCCCAGGTCCAGTGCTGGCGGCGCATCCCGTCGGCCAGGGCGATCTCCCCGGCCATCGCCCGGGGGTCTATGTCGGCGGTGGCGCGGGCCTTCAGCCCGGCCGGGCGCAGCGAATCGGCGATCCGCCCGGCCAGCATGGTGTCATCGGTGACCGCCCAGCGGGGCTCGATCCCCTGGTGGTTCCGCAGTACCCGCCAGTCGTACGCGGAATGGTGCATGACCAGCCGGGGGTAGGACCGGATCATCTCGGCCGCGGCCCCCGCCCACCCGGACGGGAACGCCCAGCCGTGCCTGGTATCCCCCAGCTGGGTCAGCCGGTGCCGGTCCCGCACCGGGGACAGCCCGCCCGATTCCGTGTCCACGGCCAGCGGCCCGGGACGCCGCTCGCCCAGCCAGCGTCGGCAGTCGTCCAGCGTGCGCAGGTCTGAGACTGTATGCAGTTGCACGTAGTCCAGGGGCCCGGCGGCGGACACGTCCACGGCCAGTGCTGTCATGCGCGATCATCTCCTCTGCTGTCTCCCGTGACCTTATCTTAGCAGGTCAGGGTGTCTTTTCCGGCTGTTTCCGGCGGCGGCGGACCGCCACCGTGCCGATCAGCCAGCCGCAGGCCAGCGCGGCGGCGAGCGCGAGCGCGAGGATCAGGACGTCCATGATCATCTCCTCTCGTTAAGGAGGCGGGCCCGCGCGCGGCAGGCGCAGCCCGGAGGCCGGCGGGCCCGCCCCGTCCTACACGGCGCGGGGCAGCTGGCCCGCGCCCGCGCGGAAGTCGGGGTCGGCCATGCACTGCGCGATCAGCTCGCGGGCCGGGCCGGACAGCATGACCGAGGTCTGGTGGGTGCTCCGGGACCGCTTCAGCGCGGCGGACATGATCACGTCGTCCGGGGTGGCGCAGTCGGTGATCTCGATCCGCGGGAACTCGTACCGGATCGCGATCAGGGTCCCGGCGTCCTTCGCGTCGGCCAGCCGCTCCGGCGGCAGCGGGCGGCACCGCGGGCACGGCTCGGCGTCATCCGGCAGCGCGTCCACGTCGGCCGGGGAGCCCGCCAGCCCGTCCCGGGACCGGCACCGGGTGCCCTCCGCGTGGTAGATCAGCGAGTACCCGTACTTGGCGAACTTCCAGCTGAACGTGCCGTCGGCGCGGGGGATCTTCCAGGCCCGCTGCTCGTTCCACCGGTCCGGCAGCGCGCCGGTCACCCGGTCCGGGCTGCGGGTGGACGAGTGCCCGATCTCGGTTCCGGTGAACGACACCGGCAGCCGCGTGTACGGGTCTACGATCGTGATGACCGGCACCTGGATCATCTCCTCGCTGTCGTCCGTCCTTATCCGCAGGATAACAGCGGCGGCGGGCGGCGGGACATTCCCGGCATCCCGGTATAAGGTGGGGGGACACGTGTCATGTGCATGAGGAGATGATCACAGGTGAGAAGCAGGGAAGGGCGGCTGGACGACTACGCCTGGCTGATCCGGGCCGGGGAGCCGCGGGAGCGGCGGGCCGCGCGGATGGGCGTCTCGCGGGAGACCACGCTGCGGTACGACCGGATCATCCGGGACCGCGCCGCGGCCGGGCAGCGGGAATGGGCCCGGCCCGCCCGGCTGATCGAGCTGGAGCTGGCGGAGGCATGCTACGCCCGGGCCCTGCGGCTCGGGAAGCGGCACCGGGGCGCGGCGTGACGTGGGCGATGGGCTCGCTGTGCAGCGGCTACGAGGGTCTCGGAGCGGGAGTTGCCGCCGCGCTCGGCGGGGACTGCGAGCTCGCGTACACCGCCGACAGCGACCCGGGCGCGGCCGCGATCCTGGCGTGCCGCTACCCCGGCGTGCCCAACCTGGGCGACATCCGCCAGATCCGGTGGGAGGACCTGCCGCCGGTAGATGTGCTGTGCGCTGGGTTTCCTTGCCAACCAGCATCTGCCGCAGGACGAAGGGGAGGACTGAGTGACGAAAGATGGCTCTGGCCGGCGATCGCGGACGGTATCAGCCGCATGGGCACACGTCCCCGGCTGCTCGTGCTCGAGAACGTCCCTGGGCTGCTGTCTGTCGGCCACGGACGAGCAATGGCCCAGGTCATCTACTCGCTGGCCTGCCTCGGCTATGTCTTCCGCTACGGGGTTTACCCAGCTTCCGGCGTGGGCGCCCCCCACCTCCGCAAGCGGCTGTTCATCGCCGCCTGGGACCATCACGCCCGGGTCCCTGCTGCCCACGCCGGAGGCCAGCGACTCGACGGGCGGGAGGGTTGCGTCGGAGCTGGGCGGGACCAGCACGAGCGGGGCGAAGCGGGCAATTACGCTGGGTACGGCGATAGCGCATCTGCAGCAGATGGCCGGGACGGGCACGGGCGGCTGACCCTGCTGAAAACGCCGACCGCGCAGCTGGCCGCCAACGGCGGGTCCCAGCACCCGGAGAAAAGGCGCGCGGGCGGGCACGGGCCGACCCTGGACGACCAGGTGAGCTGGGAGCTGCTGCCCACGCCGACGGCCAGGGCAAAAGGCGGGCGTAACGCCCGGCACGGCGACCCGGCGCACGGTGATGACCTGCCGGAGGCTGTCAGGCACCTGCTGCCCACGCCGAACGCCTCGGACTGCAAGGGAGGGAACGTGCCGGCAGGCCGGGTCCGCCCGTCCGGCCGGGTCAGGAAGGCCGGGGACGCGGACCTGCCGGAAGCGGTCAGCGCGCTCGCCGTCGAGTGGGGCAAGTACGGGCCGGCCATCCGCCGCTGGGAGGCCATCCTCGGCCGGGAGGCGCCGTGCCCGGTCGAGCCGGGGAAGAACGGCAACCGGCGGCTCAGTCCTGAGTTCGCAAGCTGGATGATGGGGCTGCCGGAGGGGTTCGTGACCGGGGTGCCGGGGCTGACCCGGGCGCAGCAGCTGCGGGCCATCGGCAACGGGGTGGTGCCGCAGCAGGCCGAGCTGGCCGTCCGGCACCTGCTGAGCCCGGTGGTGCGCCGTGCATGACTGCCTGCGGGTCACCCGGGCCGAGTTCGATGAACTCGGGCTGGGCGCGATGCGGCTGCGGCTGGCGGATCTCGGCGTCGCCACGCTACCGCTGCGGCGCGGGGCCAAGAAACCGCATCCCATGCTCGGGGACCGGGGCGGCGTGCACCACGCGACCCTGGACCTGGACATCATCTGGCAGCAGGGGCGGGCTGACCGGGCGGCCAGCATCGGAGCCGCCATGGGACTGGCCAGCCGCCGGATCGTGATCGATATCGACGCGAAAAACGGCCATGACGGGCATGAGGAGCTGGACCGGTTCCTGCGGGACAGCCGGCTGGAGATCCCGCCCGGCCCGGTGGTGCGGACGCCCAGCGGCGGGACGCACGTCTGGCTGGCCTGGCCGTGGAGCACGCCCGCGCCCAAGCGGACCGGAATCCTGCCCGGCGTCGACGTGATCGGCTGCGGCGGGTATGCCGTAGTCCCCCCGTCCATGCTCTTCATTACCGCGCTGCGGGAGCAGGAGCCCGTGCCCGTGCCCTATGCCTGGCGGGGCTGCCCGTGCTCGGCGCCGGCAGCCCCGGGGTGGATACCCGGCTGGCTGGAGCGCAACCCCGGCCCGCCGCCCGGCACCGCGGACCTGATCCCGCGGCCGGACCTGCCGTCCCAGGCCCGGCTCGAGGAGAGCCCGCCGCCGCCGGGCGAGCGGAACGACACGCTGTCCCGGCACTGCGTGCGGCTGTTCCTGCAGTGCGGGACGTCGCCGCCCGGAGAGCGCAGGGTGCGGGCGAAGATGACCCGGATCCTGGACGGGATGGACCGGTCCGGCTGGAGACCGGGCGAGCTGGACTGGATCATCAGCTCCGGCCGGTCCCGCGCGGACGAGATCCGGGCGGAAGACCGGGCCCTGCTCGGGCGGTGGGTGCCATGATCACCGTGCTGGGCTGCGGGTGGTGGGCGCTGGTCACGCTGTCCTGGGGGTGCAGCTGCGTGGCGTGCGTCGCGATGCTGGCGGTGTGCTGCCGGGCATTCTGCGCGGCGGTGATCCCGTGGTGAGCGATGACTGGGATCAGGCATGGGCGGACGCCGAGGAGGGCCGCGGCGCGACGATCACGGCCCGGTTCCGCGGCACCTGCCGGGCCTGCGGGCGGGGCTGGGAAGCGGGGGACCGGATCACGTACAGCGAGGAGGAGGACGGGTGGTGCCATCACGCCTGCGCGGGCGCGGAAGCGGGATAGGGTACCGCTACCGCGCTTCCGTGACCCCTAACTGAACCGCAAGCCGGGCCGCTGCTACGGCCCGGCCCGCACGCTACTCAGGGAGCGTAATCACCGTGGACAGCATAACGTATGCAAAGTACGGCGGCGGGCCGTGAGCGCCCGCGGAGAGCCGGGCACCTGGCAGTACCTGGCGTACTGGGCCGGTGACGGCAGCATCGACCTGAAGGCCACGCTGGCCGCGCTGCCCGCCTCCGACGCCGACGCGGCCCGGGCGATCACCGCGGAATACCCGGGATGGCTGCGGCACGGCGCGCTGACCGGCTGGCACGTCTGGGACGGCACCTGTCACGCGCCCGACGACAGGGGCGCGGTGGCGAGGGTGATCGTGCACTGGTCGGACCGGGTGAGCCGGATGCTGGAGGACGCCCGGCTGCAGGCGGGCACGCAGGCGGCCGAGGCCGGGGAGGCGGCCGGGCTGTCCGAGACGCAGCTGCGCAAGGCAGTGGCCAAGGCGTGGGAGCCGTGGCAGCCCGCGGAGAAGTACGCCGCCGGGCTGCGGCGCAGCGCGGGCAAGACGGCGCTGGAGAAGTACCTGGCCGACCTGTGCATGGTGCCGGACGCCGGGCTGGCCGAGCGCAACCCCGAGACGCTCAACGTGGCCAACGGGACGCTGGACCTGCGCACCGGGACGCTGCGGCCGCACGACCCGGCCGACGGGATCACCTACTGCCTGCCGGCCGCCTATGACCCGGCGGCCCGGTGCCCGCTGTTCTGGTCGATGCTGTCCACCGTGTGCGGCGGGCGCCCGGACGTGACCGCCTACCTGGCCCGGCTGCTCGGGTACTGCGCGCTCGGCCACAACGCCGAGCAGCGGGTCATCTTCATCGCCGGGCCGACCGGGACGGGGAAGAGCAAGCTGCTGCACATCGTCTCGGAGGTGCTCGGCCCGCTGGCGCACGAATCGCAGCCCGCGCTGATCTGCGTGACCCGGCACGGGCGCAACGCCCGGACCGAGAACTCGGTGCGCGGCGCCCGGCTGGTCACCATCACCGAGACGTCGGAGTGGATGAACATCGAGGAGGGCCAGCTGAAGCGGCTGACCGGCGAGGACGTGATCGCCGTGGACCAGCACTACGCCAAGCGGGAGCTGCGCACGCCGGTCACCTGGACGATCGTCATCGCCACCAACCAGATGCCGTCGCTGACCAATTTCGACGACGCGCTGAAGCGCCGGGTGATCGTCATCCCGGGCGGTGACACGATCCCGCGCGAGATGATGGACCCGCTGATCGCCAGCCGGGTGCTGGCGTCCGAGCGGGAAGGCATCCTGGCCCTGCTGGCGGCCGGGGCGCGGGAGTACTTCCGGTCCGGGCTGGACCCGGCACCGCTGGACGTCCAGGTGATGACAGACGCCTACGCGGCCGAGCAGGACACGGTGGCCCAGTTCCTGGCCGACGTGACCCGGGCATCGCTGAACGGTCATCCGGCATGGATCGGGCAGGCCCAGGCGTGGAAGGCGTACCAGGACTGGTCGCGCGGATCAGCGAGACTCACGAGAAACGAGTTTCACGTGAGAATGCGCCGCCAGCCGGGGATCGGGTACAACGATGGCAGCCGCCGGTATGAAGGAATCGAGTGGATTCCGGGAAGTGTTCCGCAAGAACTGTGAAAAGTGCGAAGGGCATCTGCCGTGTCTGCCGTCATCTGCCAGATCTGATCAGATGGCATCAGTCAGATGTGATCAGATGCTCGCAGTCAGATCGGGTCAATCCCACTTTTTACGTTTTTTTACCTACCTCGCGCGTACGAGGAAGAGAAAAATAGTGCCTGAATATATAAAGGGGTAGGAAAAAAAGGGAAAACGGGATGATCTTGAAACGGCCAATCTGACCTAATCTGCGCTATCTGGATGTGATACGATGCCCGCAACCGATCCGACCAAGAGGAGATGATCATGGCATCATCGATGAGCTTTACCCAGTGGCTGGCCCGGCAGGAGCACCGGGAGGGCCGGGACGTGACCGGTGACCTGGCCGCGCTGTGGCGGGATCACTCGCCCGGCCGGGTCTCATCGGCCCGCGGCGTGCTCAGGCACGTCAAGGTCCTGGCCGACCTGAAGTCAGAGCCGGGGGTGTCCGGTCCCGCCGAGGCGGCCCTGGCGCACTGGCCGCAGATCACCGGCGAGTACGAGGACCGGGACAAGCCGCTGCACGCCATCCCGGATACGGAACCGGACGGCGGCCTGCCCGATGACTTCCCCCGCGTCGAGCCGCTGCTGAACCGGGTCCGGGCCGAGGTGGCCGCGGCGCAGGACGGCGACGACCCGGCGCAGTCCCGGCTGGACGCCATCCTCGGCCAGCTGCAGGCCGTCCGGATCGTGCTGGAGGACCTGGTGTCCGCGGTGGGCACGCTCTCCGCGCCGGACGGGGCTGGCGGCACTGAGCCGGACGGCGATGACTGGGCCGCCGCGTTCGAGCTCGCCGGGCGGGAGGCGTGATGCGGCTGGTCAGCCCGGGCGGGCCGGATGAGCCCGTGCAGCCGGGACTGGGCATCACCCGCGCGGAGTGGCACGCGCTGCTAGACGGCCTGCTCGAGCTCGAGCGCCGCGGCGCGCTGCCCGGCATCCGGGCCGTGATCGGGCACCGGCTGGACATGGCGCGGGCGGACGTGAGCTTCAGCCCGGACGAGGCCGTCAGGGCGGCTGAGATCGCCGTGGGTACCCGGACGCGGGCCATGGCAGCCGCCATGCTCGCCGCGCTGATCGACCGGGAAGACGCCCCGTGACCGGCGCGCTGCTGCGCGCCCTCGGCGGCTGGCTGGTCATCGGCGCGGTGGTCACCGGGTTCTGCTGGGCGGTGTCCGGGCCCGCGCCGCGGCCCGCCGCGCCGTGGCGGATCTGCTCGGCCCGGTTCGCCGCGCCGCACGCCGCCGGGCGCCCGCTGGCCCGGCTGCCCGGGTGCCCGCCGTGACCTGCGCGGAAACCGCACCTGACCTGCAGGTGACCCGGTACCCTTCGCACCGTGGACTGCGGGGCGCCCCGTCACCAGGGGCAGGAGGACGGCACGGAAGCCGAGCCCGGCGGCACGCTGTGCCCGGCGTGCAAGGCCGGGCTGCGCCGGGACCTGCGCAGGCTGCCCGCGCTGGACGCCGCGCTGGAGGACGCGCTGGCCTGGGGCCGCGGCTCCGGCGGGGACGGGTCCGGGCCCGGCTACAACGAGCCCGCCGCCGAGTGCCGTTCCCAGATCGCCCACGACCTGGCCTTCTGGGCCCGGCAGGTGATCGGCGAACGGGAACCGGACTGCTGCCCGCTGCCGCGCACCGCGGCGCTGTGCGGCTGGCTGGCCGGGTGGGTGCCGTGGATCGCCGGGCGGCGGTGGGCGCCGGACATGTGCGGCGCGCTGGCCGCGGACCGGGGCCGGGCCGTCGCGCTGCTCGACCCGATGCCCGCCGCGGTCATCCCGATCCCGGCGGAGGTGAACTGGTGCCCGCGGTGCGGGGCCGGCGGCGGGCTGACCGCGGTGGTGCGGCGGCACGAGGCGGACCGGCGGCCGTCGCTGGTCGAGTGCGGCTGCTGCGGGCACGGCTGGGACACCGTGTCGTGGCTGCGGCTGGGCCGGGACATCCTGGCGCACGTATCGCGCGTCAGGGCAGCGTGAGCAATCTGTTACCGTGATACACGCAAACACGAGGAGATGATCTTGATGACCGAGGACTACCCGGCGTTCCTGCTGCGCAAGGCGCAGGCGAACGCCGCGCACGGATTCGACCCGGTGCACATGCCCGGCCACCTGTTCCCGTTCCAGCAGGACCTGACCGGGTGGGCCGTGCGGATGGGGCGGTGCGCCATCTTCGCCGACTGCGGGCTGGGCAAGACCCCGATGCAGATGGCCTGGGCCTGCAACGTCGCCATGAAGACCGGCAGGCCGGTGCTGATCGTCACCCCGCTGGCCGTCTCGTTCCAGACCGAGCGGGAGGCCGCCAAGTTCGGGTATGACGCGGCGGTATCCCGGGACGGCACCGTGAAGTCGTGGATCGTGATCACCAACTACGAGCGGCTGGAGAAGTTCCGGCCGGAGGACTTCGGCGGGGCGGTGTGCGACGAGTCCAGCGCGATCAAGGCGTTCGACGGCAAGCGCAAGGCCATCGTCACCGAGTTCATGCGGACCCTGGAGTACCGGCTGCTGTGCACGGCCACCGCCGCCCCGAACGACTACATCGAGCTGGGCACGTCCAGCGAGGCCCTGGGGTACCTCGGGTACACCGACATGCTGACCAGGTTCTTCACCAACAAGGAGAAGACGATCAAGTCGATGGGCGGGCGGTGGCGGCCCGCCCAGGGGCAGATGTTCCGGTTCAAGGGGCACGCCGAGGAGGCGTTCTGGCAGTGGGTGGCGTCCTGGGCCCGGGCCATCCGCCGCCCGTCCGACTTCGGGTATGACGATGACGGATTCCTGCTGCCGCCGCTGGACCACCGCCAGCACACCGTGGACGTGCCCGGCCAGGGGGGACTGCCCCCGGTCAGGGGGCTGGCGGAAGAGCGGGCCGAGCTGCGCGCCACCGTCACCGAGCGGTGCGAGGAGGCGGCCCGGGTGCTGGAGGATGCGGACCGGGCGGTGGCCTGGTGCTACCTGAACGATGAGGGGCGGCTGCTGACCGAGATGATCGACGGGGCCGTCGAGATCAGCGGGTCCACCCGGATGGAGGTCAAGGAGGAGCGGCTGCGCGCGTTCAGCGACGGGGAAATCCGCGTGCTCGTCACCAAGCCGCTGGTCACCGGGTGGGGGCTGAACTGGCAGCACTGCAGCCGGATGACGTTCTTCCCGAGCCACAGCTACGAGCAGTACTACCAGGCCGTCCGCCGCTGCTGGCGGTTCGGCCAGCAGCGCCCGGTCATCGTGGACATCATCACCACTCCCGGCGGGAAGAACGCGCTGGTCAACCTGCGCCGCAAGGCGGCCCAGGCCGACGCCATGTTCGACGCGCTGCTGGCCCACATGAACCGGGCCATCGCCATCAGCCGGGACACCGGGTACGACCAGCGGGCGGAGGCGCCGTCATGGGGCCTGACCTGACCCGGCTGCAGGACCGGGCCGCCGCCTGGCACGCCGCCCGGTTCCCGGCCTGCACCATCGAGGACATCGCGCTGAAATCCACGGCTGAACTCGGCGAGGTCGCCGACGCGATACTGGCTGAGGGCCGAGACGCGGCGCATCCCGAGCGGGCCGGGACGGTGATGGCCGAGGCCGCCGACGTGGTGGTGACGCTGCTGGCCATCTGCGGCCGGTTCGGCCACGGGGACCTGCTCAAGGCGGTCGACGCCAAGCTGTCAGTGCTGGAGACACGCGGCGGATCCCACCCGGGATGCCTGCCGGAGAGGAGATGATCGGATCATGGGGAACGTAATCGACCAGCAGTTCACCGACCGGTACGCAGCGTACAACGGGGACTGCATGGAGGTCATGCCGGTGCTGGGCGAGGACAGCGTGCACATGTCGGTGTACTCGCCGCCGTTCGCCGGGCTGTACCACTACACGTCTAGCGACCGGGACCTGTCCAATGCCCGCAGCTACGGCGAGTTCACGGAGCATTACGGGTACGTCATCCGGGAGATCGCCCGGCTGACCATGCCGGGCCGGATCACCGCCGTGCACTGCACGGACATCCCGACCGGCAACTCCGGGCGGGACGCGCTGCGGGACTTCCCCGGTGACATCATCCGGCTGCACCAGGACTGCGGCTGGCAGTACATCGCCCGGCACTGCATCTGGAAAGAGCCGCTGGCAGTCCGGAACCGGACGATGGTCAAGGATCTCACCCACAAGACGATCGTGGACGACGCCACCTCGGCGGGCGTGGCGTCGGCGGACTACCTGCTGGTATTCCGCAAGAAGGGCGACAATCCGGTGCCGGTCCGGCACCCGGCCGGGCTGACCGAGTACTTCGGGTACTCCAGCCCGCCAGCCGACGTGACGGAATACCGGGGATGGGCTGGCAGCCAGCTGGAGAACAAGTTCTCGCAATGGGTGTGGCGGCAGTACGCCTCATCGGTCTGGGATGACATACGCGGCAACTGGGGCACGTTCAACCGGCGCGGGCACGATCACCCGGAATCGTGCGCCTGCCCGGAATGCCAGCACGTGCTGCCGTACGTGGAGGCCCGGGACGAGGAGGACGAGAAGCACGTCCACCCGCTCCAGCTGGACGTGATCCGCCGGGCCGTGATCCTGCGCACCAATCCCGGCGAGGTGGTGCTCACCCCGTTCATGGGCGTCGGGTCCGAAGCGTACGCGGCGGTGTCGCTGGGCCGCCGGGCCATCGGCATCGAGCTCAAGCCCAGCTACTACCGGCAGGCGGTCAAGAACCTGGAGTCCCTGGACGTGAACCTGGCCGGATACCAGCACGTCAGCGATGCGTGAGCGAGTACCTGGCCATGACCGACATCGCCCGGGCCTTCAGGGTCAGCGAGCGCACCGCGCGCCGCTGGGCATCGCAGGACGCGTGGCGGCGGGTCACCTCGCGCCCGGCCCGGTACAGCCTGGCTGATGCGCAGGCGAGTTATGAGCGGCGGCACGCCCGCCGCGTCGAGAGGCACCTGACGGTGAAGTACGGGGACCTGCTGCCAGATGGTGACCAAGGTCCTATTGACTGCCGGATTGGCGGCGTGGCACTCTAGCCGCCATATAGTCGCCAGCAGTGTCCCCGGGGATCGGCCCGTGTCGTGAGGAGATGATCATGGCGAAGTCGTTCGTGCTGGTGAACGGGCCGACGCTGGCCGAGGCGATCGAGCACGCGGTCGCCGAGATCTGGACCGACGGGGACACCGTGTACGGCGAGATCCGCATCCCGGGCAAGGCGGGCAGTGACCAGCAGGCGTAACGCCCCCGGGCACACGCACCGGGCCGGGCTGGGCTGGGCGCACCAGCAGGCCCGGCAGCGGGCCCTGGCCGCCTTGCAGGACGGCGACCCGTGCGCCCGGTGCGCGGCGCGCGGCATCGAGCACCCGATGCACCGGGACCTGGTGACCCGGCGGCCGGATGGCCGCCTGGTCGCGCCGCTGCTCGACCTGGACGACTGGCCGGGCCGCCGGTACGGCGGCCCGCAGGACAAGCGTCTCTCGTGGGCATCGTGCAATAGACGCGCTGGCCAGGCGGTCACCGCGGCGATCCTGCGGAACCGGGGCGCGGCCCGGCGCGCGGTGGCATACTCGCGCTGGTGAGCGACTGGGCGCACCTGATCTGGAGCGGCATGACCGACCTCGGGATAGACGCGGAACTGCGCGGCGGGCCGCAGGACGGGCACCAGTGCAAGATCCCGTCCGACGTGGGCACGTACTGGGTCGGGCCGCTGGAGGCGTCCTGGGCGGCCGAGTCCGGGCTGGCGCCGGAGAACGTCGTAGGCGGGAACCTGCACGCCTACCGCAGGACGGATCAGGTCACGGACGGCGGCCGGGTGATCTTCGCCTGGATCGAGCCGCAGGCGTGACCGCCACCCTGGACCAGATCCTGTCCGCCGTCACCACCCTCAACCGGAAACTGGATGTGCTCATGAGCCAGCAGGACGAACTGAACGCCGACGTGCAGGCCGTGCAGCAGGCCGTCACCGACCTGGGCGCCGCCGCCGACGCGATCGAGAAGGAGATCGCCGCGCTGAAAGACGCCAACCCGGCGCTGGACCTGCATGGGCTGGACGCCGCGGTCGGGTCGCTGAGGACGGCGGTCGGAGCGGTCGCCGCGATCCCGCAGGCAGGCTGAGATGGCCGCGTGCTCGTCGTGCAAGGGCGGCGGCATCGACCACACCGGCAAGAAATGCCGGGACTGCGGCGGCAGCGGGGTGAAGCCGGGATGACCACCGCGCAGGGCTGGTTCATCGTCGCCGAGGTCGGCGTCATCGCGCTGGCGTACCTGGTCGGGCTGTTCCGCGGCCCGCACCCGTGAGAATGCCCCTGGAACGCGCTCAGATCAATTCTCGCGGGTTTCCGGCCACTGCCGCGCATGATCGGGTACCGGCGCGCATGGCCGTCTCCTGGGCGGGTAGCGGGGCTGGCATGACCGAGCAGAGCGCAGGACGCAAAGACCCGCTGACCCAGGAGGGCCCGGACTGGCCGGTCGACCAGCCGCCGCCGGAGCAGCGGCCGGGAGCGGTGCAGACCGGGACTCCCGAGCAGGACGAGCAGGTGCCGCAGAACCCGGGTGACGGCACCGGGCCGCACGAGACGGCGGGGCCGGGCTAGGAGGTCGCCATGGCGTGCAAGGGCGGCAAGGGCAAGGGATCGCGCAAGAGCGGCGGGCGCAAGGGGAAGTTAGCCGGGCATGATCACGCTGCCCGACGTGTCCCGGCTGCCGTGCGACTCGCTGTCCGGGCCGGACGGCGCCGAGTACATGCGCCGCTACTACACGTCCGGGCACCCGAAGAGCCGGTCCGCCCGGTTCCACCAGATCATCAGCAGCGACCCGGGCCGGGTCATGCACGACCACCCGTGGGACTTCACCTCCCGGCTGCTGAGCGGCACCTACATCGAGCACACGCCGCAGGGCACGCGGACGTGGACGGCGCCGTGCGTGATCACCCGCCGGGCCGAGATGCCGCACCGGCTCGAGCTGCCCGACGGGGAAGTGTGGACCTACGTCGTGCTGGGCAGGCCGCGCAGGCGGTGGGGATTCTGGACGGCGGGCGGCTGGGTGCACTGGCGGGACTACCCGGGAGCCGGGCAGGCGCAGGGCTGCGGCGATGAATACGCGCGGTGGTGATGACAGTACGGTATAATCCCAGGTAACCCGGTTAGCTACCGGGCCAGGGAACTTTCGCGGGCTTCCAGGCTGCGGAGGTTCCCGTTACCTGGAAGGACCTGGAATGCCGTTCAGCCCGTGCGCCGACTGCGGCGATCTCATGTTCTGGCTAGCTGCACGGCCAGTGTCTGCTTGCGTGAAGTGCCTGAAGAAACGCAAGCTGGCTAAGGCTCATTCACGTAACAAGCAGCCATGGCCCCGGTCAATGACATGCTCATGGTGCGAAGAGGCATTCACAGCCTGGAGATCATCGGCCCGGTACTGCTCGTCCAGATGCCGTGTCTATGCCTGCCGGTTCAGGAAACCGCAGGTTGCCAAGGATCCACGACCCGTTAAGCAGGCGAAGCCTGCTCCCCCGTGCGGCACGCGCGCCGGATACGACTGGCACCGTGCTAACGGCGATGAATGCGAAGAGTGTCGGCAGGCAGAGACCGCGCGGCGGTCAAAGTACGGATACCGCAAGAACGGAACATGCACGCAGTGCGGGAAAGCCGTGCATCAGGGCAAGAGCAATCGCACGGGGATCGTCTGCCATGCGTGCAGGCATATCCGGAACATGCCTGTCGGGACGGTCGTCACCTGCGCACTGCCGGGGTGCGGCAATGAGTTCGCCACGCAGCTGAGCGGGCACAGCCCGACTGGACGCACGGTCTACTGCTCCAGGTCCTGCGCGACCAGCGCGTCCAACGCACGCAGGGCAACCGAGCGCAGGGCCAGCCCGGAATGGATCGGGCAGGATCGCAGTCTGGTGATCCTTAACCGCAGGCGAGCACGCATCCGAGCAAGACGCTTGCGCATAGCCGAGACATGGGACGGCGTCACTGATGAATGGATCATGGACAGGGATGGATGGTCATGCAGGATGGTCGTGTGCTTTAAGGAGAGCAGGCACATAGACCGGGAAGCTGCCTGGCCTGACCCAGGGTCAAGGAGCATCGACCACGTGATCCCGCTATCACTCGGCGGAAGTGACACAGCAGCTAACAAGCGCGCGGCTCATCTCAGATGCAACATAGCGCGCGGGAACCGGGCAGAACGAGGCTCCATCACTGCGTTATGCGATGCGCGTTAAGCATTGCCTGCTCGGGGACTCTCATGCTCGGGGACTCTCCCTTTTGGGGACTCCCCCGCGCGGGGACTCCCCCGCCTGGGGACTCCGGTGACCGGGGACTCCACCAGACGGGGGACCCCGGATGCGGAGGACCCGGCGCGCGGGGACTCCGGCGCGCGGGACCCGGGGTGGTCACGGACGGTCACCACCCTGGAGGGCCGGGGAGGGCCGGGCCGTGTGCGCGGCCCTGACCTGCGGGTATACAGATAGCCTATGACCTGCGGAAACGTCACGAT
>Ga0335077_10000103_pt1 | contig 82871 bp, 77 predicted proteins | sample Lox_Sample_31_FD_207151 | JGI IMG/M metagenome (GOLD analysis project Ga0335077, IMG submission 207151) | Soil microbial communities from Loxahatchee National Wildlife Refuge, Florida, United States - Lox_Sample_3.1 | ecosystem: Environmental > Terrestrial > Soil > Wetlands | place: USA... | reverse complement strand
GGGCGTCGGCTCGCGATGCCATTGGGAAACGAAAAACGTGTGCATTTGCCCGAGTTCATCGAGACTCAGTACGATCTGCTTCGACGACTCAACGCCGAAGCGCCCTCGATGCATATAGGCGTACACGGCGAACAAGGCCAGGCCGATCAGAAGGAAGTGCACCAGCGGTTCCTGGAACAGCCGCTTCACTATCGGAGAGACTGAATCGCGCAATTTGAAGCGCACCTGACTCTCTCGCTGCTCCGACGCGAGTTCAGCGGATACCTCGTTCATTCAGAACAGCTCCTGGGGTTCGATCGGACAATCGGACGCACCCATATTCAAGCATTGCGCATGAGTTTTGCCAAACACTTCAGTTCTTTGCCAGACTGTTTCGTTGTTTCACCCACGCGCGTGTCAACAGCGCGCTCAGGATGCCATGAGCGACAACCGCCGGCCATAACAGCACTCCGATTTGTTGCCCCCGCACCCCGACATAAATCAGGAGCAGCAACACGAGCAGGTTATAAGTGATCATGCCGTAGGGCGCCCGGCGAGTGTCGGCGCCCGGCCAGCAGGCAACGGCCAATCCGATCAGCGCCACGCCAGCCAGCCGGCTTATGGAGACACAGGCACCGGCGATTTCCGCACCAAACAGCAGGCGCACGACCAAGGCCGGATAGGCCAGCACAATGATACCCGTAGCCGCCTCGACTGCAGCCGCCAATGCCAGGACACTCTTCTTCATTGACGTGTTTCTTTCGTATCAGTCGGACAATCTCTGCCCGAGCGAGCTCTCCGCCTTCTGTATCACCTGGTCCGCCATCTTCTCGATCAATTCACGCCGATGCTGCTCGCGGATCTGCTGGAACTTCTGCTGTTGCTGCTGATCGAGTAGGGGTGTGACCTTGGAATCGATCTCGTCGCTGATCCCCTTCAACTGCTCCAGTTTGTCGATGGGCTTGAGAGACGTGTTCTTTTTCAGCGCCTGAAGTTTCGGGGCCTCAGCCTTGATGATCGGCAGAATCTGTTGCCTTTGAGACTCCGTCAGACCCAACTCGATCGAAAACTGGTTGAGCGCGGCGGTCAATGGATTCTGCGTAAACTGAGGGTAGGGAATGATCTCGTAATTTGCGTAGCCGAATTCATTGCTGCGCGCGCCGTAGTACGTGTCGCCCAGCTTGTAAATCGTGACGGCGTAGGGATCCTGCGCGACCTTGGTCACCACCTTGCCTCCCTCGATTTTGTAGGGCGTAGTGTCCCCTTGATAGCCGTTACGAACCGGATTGCCGACGTTGCTCGGAATCGTAGCGCCGGTGCCGATGTGCCAGGCGTTGGTGTCGCCGCCGGGTGTGTAGCTAACGCTGAAGCTTTCTCCCGTCACGTTGTTGCGCACCCAGAAAGCCTTGCCCACGAGTAACGCCTTCAGTTGGGCGTCACCCAGAGGCGCCGCGCCTTGCGCTTTCAGCTCAGCTACGGACATACCGGCTGGTGCATTCTTGCGGGCGTCAGCGCTCGGCGTATACCAGATGGGCGAACTCCAGGCGCGCTCCTGGCCGGTGAGTGGCACCACGTCCGGTGGCGGAACCCCGGCCTTCAATGCCTGGATGAACGTCCAGCGCGGGGTAGGAATTTCCAGCACACGGGCGTAGTAGAACGCATGCAGGCTAGCGTCAAACTCCGGATCGCTCCACACCGTCTTCAGTTCTATGGACCCGACGTCGTTGGTGTAAGTGGCCTTCTCCATATCAACGGTGCTCTTGATTGCCGGCACCCTTCCGGACCATTTATCGGGCTTACGATCGCCGGACCAGACCACATCGAAGATCTTCTCGAAGCTTTGTCCGTCCTTCGTCCATCCTTTGATCACCTGAATGCGGTCGAGATTACCCGAGGATGGGTCCTTCACAGCCCAAACCACGAACGTTGGAGCGACGCCTTTGCCGCTTGGCATCGGGGCCAGGTCCGCGCCCATGGGCACGCCGTTGGCGTAAGACTGATGCACCCAATCTTTCGCGTCAAAAATGCTCTTGTTGTATCCCCAGCCGCCGAAAAAGCGCACTTTGATGTGTGGCCCGCTAACGCCGAAAGTTTCCTTGCGATACATCGCGTCGAACAGCGAAGCGCGGGTGTTCTCCTCGGCCCATACACCGGTGAGTCCGCCGGGATTTTCGTAGCGCACGTCGAGGGTACCGAATGCCAGAACTCCGGCCAGGCGCCGATCGACGGTTCCGTCAATCTGGGCGTGGCCGCCGTAGAAATTGTTCTGCCGATAGGGGCTGCCGGTGTTGTGCGAGTCGGAGCCGCCGGCCATGCCGAACTTGTACGGGTTGTAGCCGCGTACGTCCTGCATCGCTATGCCGTCTTTGTAGGCTTGGCGGGCGAAGCTGCCCTGAATGTGATCGATGCGGCCACCCGTCGCGGGCTGACCTAGCAGACCGCCTTGGGAAAGCTCGTAACTGGCGAACTCGTCATTGGGCGAAAGCAAGGGATGGGTTTCCGACTGTCCCTTGATCTGCTTGATCTCAACCAGGCGTTCGTTGCGATCGCGCGAGGTAGCCCAGGCCGCGTCAATGGGCCGTCCGAAGCTGTCGAGATCGACAGGGTACATCCAGCCGTCGCTCAAGTTGGCGTTGTGCGAAATCGCCAGCAACTCGTTGCCCGCCTTGCGCTGCGAATCCATCCAGTTCCACAGGTCTTCGGGATGGTTGGAATCGAGCGAGCTATATGGCATTTCCGGCACCTTGGCACAATCTTTAAAAAAGATGTTGCGGTGCAGGTTGCGATAGTTCGGCATGGACGTCCACTCGTAGGAGCAGAACGCGGTGAACTTGCCGGGATGGTTGTTCTCATCTGCGATGCTCACGTTCTTCTTCCAGATGGAACCGGCCACCGCGGGGCTCATAAACGCTTTCACGGGAGGCCCGCTGTTCAGACCTACGAGATAGGTAAAGGCCCGCTGAATCTCAGCCTGGTTGTTCGGATCCTTTAGGATCAGAGGTTGCGCCTCGGGCATCTTGCTGACGGCCGATCCGGGAGTGTTCGCCGCGGCAGTGATACCGACATATTCGGAGTGGTCGGTGACGCCCATGAAATCCATGGGGGTGTCGATCGTAATGTCATAGCCCATGGGGTGCTTGATGGTCTGGCCCTGCGCATACTTGAGGGCGTCGCTGGGGTCGGTGATGCGGTTGCCCATGAGCCAGGCATCCATGGACCAACTGGTATGGATGTGCTCCTCACCGAAATACGCGTTGCGGTCCGGGTTGCGCTCGACGTGCGGCTCGGCCGGGGCGCCTCCTACGGCTTGCTGCGCCTGCTGCGGAGGCCCGGACTTCTTGCAGGAAATCAACCCGGCGATGCAGAAGAGGAAACACGTCAAAATCGCGATTGCGCAAGATCTCGACTTCACAAACACCTCCGTCTTGCAAGGGATAACGGCTCCGCAACCACAGTCCAGCCGCGGTCAAGCGTGCGGGTGCCGGTCAATGAGACATAACGATGCAACAGAGACGGGGAAGGGCAGTCAGGAAGCGGCTAATCCACGGACGAGAGACACCACTCAATGGTCAGTTTGGGCCGGAGCGGACCGCAAGTGACTCAGAGGGACATGCCCAACGTAGGGTTGGGTATAACACAGTGCGCCACCAAGAACAACGAAAACTCACGGTGATCCATTGCTGGGGCATGCGTTTACACATGTGCAATTTTGGACAGACAGAACCTCACTCAGGGCTGTAGCTTCCCCTGCGAAAAAGTGAGACCTGAGAAGAGGGCCCGCGATGGCAGCCTTTGGATTGCCTCCGGGGAAGTGCCATCGCGGGCATACCAGAATGACTTTCATTGGCCAATCACCTGAGAGGAATTTATGACTTCAGGGAATTCAAATCCAAGCTCAGCATCATTGCAGTGGAGTCCGCAGCAAGTAGTGGATGAGATAGCTCAACTCATACGAGACTTGCAAGAACTTCTTGGGAGCTACGCTCCAACCTGGTACACCGAAGACATGGATACCCGAGTTACTGAAACGCTGACTATGTTTACCCCGGCAAGGTAACCCTCGCAAGCCTCGCACCATTGAGAATCATTACTCCAAACGGGTAGCGCGCCATTTTCGACAGTACGCATAGGCAAGTGGGATTGTCCGCTTAAGCTGCGCCAGGCTAATCGTGAAGAACCACGCTGAGGAGTGAATCATGAACGCGCAATCCGCCGTTGCAGTCAATAAAGTCGAGTTTCCGGAATTTGTTCATGAAGAAATCCAATCGTGAGCGCGTTGTACCAATCATCTCCGCGAGCGTTTCCTGACTTACTCTCGGCATCAACTCCTCGGGACTGTTTTTTCCCGAAATGAGCCAATAACAAAAGGGCCCGTGCCAGCCTTCTTTCGCTGGAGTTCAGCAAAATTTTCTCGCCGCTAGGCGCCAGACAAGCGCCCACGAGGACCCCCGAAGGCATGAATGTGCAGCTCTCCGTCGACGACGTCGGCGAGGAGTTGATTCAACATTGGCAGGGTTGCGCAGTCATATTTCTCGGCAGCTTCTCCACTTGCCCAGAAGGTGTAGACGTACACCAGATTTCCGCTGTCTGAAACGATGATCAACTGGTCGAGAAAACCCCGCTGCTTGCGAAGCAGTGGAACCACCTCATACTCAATTTTCATTAGGAACTGGCTGACCAACTCTGACTTCAAGCATAGAGAAACCTTGCGAGCGTACATAGGTAACTCTCTTTCTGCCAGACAAGAGAGCGGTTCAGGGGCACGGTCACTAGTCTCGAATGCCTGAGCGCGGCCTCGAATCTTGTGGTTGCGATGATTGCCAAGTAGCTACGACGCTAATCTAACAAACAGGGTTTCGCGAATGGTGTTCAATATTGAACAGCCAGCAGTCTCGCAAATCCCTAAAGTCGCGCGCCTAACGGCGAGACAGAATGCAGGGAGCCCCGCCCCGGAATGAACGGTTGCTTCCAGTTCACTTGCCGTCACTCTCTAAGGGCAACTTAGAGAGGCCAACACAAACCTATTCGGCACCCCACCGTCAGGCCGATCGGTATCCCCGACGGGGAATAAAAGGGAGGCGGGACAACCTGGCCTGCCTCCCTGCCCCGTCCGTCTTTTGCGCCCGCCATGCTGGGGGGGAAGGGCCGCAATCGGGTCGTCGATCAATCTGATCTCAATGGCCAAGCGGGTAATCATCGGATGCTTGGAATACTCCTCAAAAAGCAGATTAATCTGGACCGCGCTCATGACGCTTGGCTAAAGTCGGAATCTATGCGAGGCTCTTTTCCGCGATGGATGTTGACAAAACATGTAGCGGGGAGACTCACTCATGAAACGCGTGACGGGCATTGGCGGAATTTTTTTCCAGTCGGAGAGCCCGGAGCATTTGTATGACTGGTATGAGAAGCATCTGGGCATTAAGCGCGAGCCGCACGGACAGGGCGCCACATTTGAGTGGCGCGAGTTGCAGGCGCCGGACGGAAGTGAGCCGGGTGCAATAGGGGCGACGGCTTGGTCGATTTTTCCGCGAAGCACGAAGTATTTTGGGGCCAGCAAAGCCGGGTTCATGGTGAACTATCGTGTGGATGATCTGGACGGGTTGCTGGAGGAGTTGAAGAAGGCGGGCGTGGAGATTGATCCGCATCGCGAGAACGCCGAATACGGACGGTTTGCGTGGATCATGGATCCCGATGGAAACCGAATTGAATTGTGGGAACCGCCGAAGGAGAAGTGAATCAGCACTGAGAGGTTGACTTTCCGACGAAAAGAAATTCAAGAGAAAACCCGCACCCTTCGAAAGCAAAGGGTGCGCCACCCGGTCAAAACTGCCTCGCCGCTCAATCTGTGGCCCACCTGCCTATCCCACCGTTGAGCATTGATCCAACCGTGTGCGATGATTCGAGCTGCTATCAGTCTGAGGTCCTATCAGGGAGTTGCCAATGAAGAATCTGGTGGTTCTAGTGTGCCTTGGTTTGTTCGTGTCATTTGCGGCCGCGCAGAACGCAAGCACTCCTGGCCCAGCAAACGCTCCCGACGGTAAGACGTTGTTGGCTAAGAGTCTGAAGTTAATTCAAGAACAGGTGAATAAGCAGGGCCAGATCCGCTGCACGATGACCTCTAAAAACACTCCAAGTGGGGAGACCGCGCAGGACAAATACCTGGTAGAAACATCGAATGCCGTTGGCGATGCCAATTCCTGCTCGTTGCAGGTCGACGCCCGGATGGTTCTCAACGGCGTGACGCAGGTACAGGGCAACCTGTCGTAGCGCTGCGGAATATAGCTGCCATCTTCGTCAAATCACAGTCGCAAGCGATTGGGCAGAAAACGAAACAGGCAGGTGTAAAAGAGTGGACGGGAACGATTTCCCCTGAAAACTACATGGTTCAAGCCTTTCAGTCTGGTGGACTGGCGGGAATGTTCTTTTTCCGCGACCAGGAGACGGCAAGCCTGGTGGCAAAAGACATCAGTCGTGCCGTGGAATTGTGCGGAGGTCGGAAATCTACCTTCCAAGCAAAATAAACCTGATCGTCATTCACGAGCGTCACCAATCAACCGTCTCCTAGCACCTCCATTTCTTGACCCTGTGCTCTAGGCGCAAGTACACTAGATAATTCCGAAAGCTGCCGGGAAGATGGCAGTACGGCGTGAGCTGTGGAAATGTGCACGGCTCACGAGTCCACGGGATCAACCATGGAGTGCGGGAGCCGGGCTCCCGCTTTTACGGTTCGTGCCGCAGCAGCAAACGGAGAAGGCGGCAGCCGGGCTCCCGCACTCCACACACTGTTAGGGGGATTGCTTTGCCAAAGCGTACATTTCAACCGCGGAGACGCCGCCGCTCCAAAACCCACGGATTTCGCGTGCGTATGAAAACGAAGGGTGGCCGCAAAGTGCTTGCGGCGCGCCGCAAGAAGGGACGTCATCGCCTTACACCCGAGTAGTGAGCCGGCGCCGGCCGAGGGATATACGTTTCCGCGCGAGGCGCGGCTGGTGCGCCGGGGCAGCTTCGACGCCGTTTATCGCGCCGGAAAGCGCTTCTCGAGTTCCCACTTCACCGTGTTTGTTCGTTCCAACGAACTTGCGTTGAGCCGTTTCGGGTTCAGCATCAAGAAGGCCCTGGGCGGCGCGGTGGTGCGCAACCGCATCCGGCGGCGCTTGCGCGAGATGGTTCGCTGCCACCGGCAGGAGATACCCGCAGGATGGGACATCGTCATACACCCGAAGAGCAGAGTAGCCACGGCGCCGTTTGCGGCGCTGGCGGAAGAGTTAGTGCGCCTGCTGAAGAAGCTGTGACCCAACAGAAGCGAGCGGCTCTTCAGGGGCGCTTCGCGTCCTGGGCTGAAGCCCAGGCCTACAGAGCCCGCGGTTGCGTCGAGAATGTCGGGGCTGAAGCCCCCACCGCCGAAGCAGGGTCGATCGTGCCTCTACAATCGCTGCCCGTGCGCGCGGCGCTTTTTGCGTTGAGCTGCTACAAGGCCTACCTTTCGATTCTGTTTGCGGGCACCTGCCGCTATGAGCCGACCTGCTCGCGCTACGCCTACGAAGCCATCAAGCGGTTTGGCGTGCTGCGTGGCATGTGGCTGGGGATGAAACGGCTGCTGCGCTGCCATCCGCTGTCAGGAAGATTTGGGTACGACCCGGTTCCGGAGAAATTTGAATTGATCGAAACGCACTCTACCGTCGCTGTTGATCCCAATGAGGTTCGCTCGTGAGCACCCCTGGTCAGTTTCCCCCCATCGGGCCGTCGAAAGATAAGTTCTCGCCGGAACTGCGCATCCTTGTGGCTTCGCTGCTTTCCGTGGCTGTGATTCTGGTGTGGACGAAATTCTTTGCGCCCAAACCACCGGCGTATCAGCCGCCAAAGGAGCAGCCTGCCGCAACGGCACCGGCGACTTCGGGCGGTTCGCAGACGGCGAACACGGCTACGAACACCACTCCCGCAACGAAAGCGGCTCCTGGTGCTACCAGCGTGACCGCGGGAACGGCACCAACCGCCGTTGTCCCTGTGGCGGATTCGCAGGAACGCACCATTGTTGTGGAGAACGCGCTGTACCGCGTGGAGTTTTCCAATCGCGGTGCGGTGGTAAAGAGCTGGCAGCTGAAGAAGTATAAGGATGACGCGAAGCCGCAGCGCGTGCTGGATCTGGTGCACCCGGAGACGGCGGCAAAGACGGATGGCTGGCCGTTCTCGCTGGTGTTCGATGATCCGGCGCTCGAGACGGCCGCAAACACGGGACTCTACAAGATTTCGAGCGATAGCACTTCGCTGGAGGCGCCCGCCGACCTCACCTTTACGTGGAGCGACGGCCATCTGGAAGTGACGAAGAAATTCCGTTTTGACCATTCGTACGTAGTGGATGTGGAGACGACTTCAACGTACAACGGCGGGCGCCTGATCGCGGGGCTGGCGTGGCGCGGCGGCTTTGGCGACGTCACGGTAACGGATCCTGCGCCTTCGACCACGCTGCAGACGTACTACAGCGAGAACGGCAAGCTTTCTTACTTCCTCGAGAAGAAGCTGGAAACCGCGGACAAGTGGGGCAACGTCTGGCAAGGCGGCAAAACCTATACAGGCATCGAAGACCGCTACTTCACCGCGGCGTTTCTGCCACCGGCGGATGCGCTATCGACAACGCTGGGCACGCGCTACTGGAAGGTCTGGACCACGCACACCGGCAAAGATGGCAAGGACGAGTCTGAAGCCGTGCCAGAAGTGGCGACGACGACGAATTCGCAGCCCATGCAGTTGCGCGTTTTTGTGGGCCCGAAGGATTACGACGATTTGAAAGCCATGCACCCGCCGCTGAATGCGCTGGTGCAATTCGGCTGGCTGGAATTCATCGCCGACCCGCTGTTCCACGGGCTGAAGTGGCTGCACAACTACATTCCCAACTGGGGCTGGGCGATCGTGGTGCTGACGATCGTCATCAACATGGTGCTCTTCCCGCTGCGCATATCAAGCTACAAAACGACGATGAAGATGCAGCGCGTGGGGCCGGAGATTAAGCAGATTCAGGAGCGCTATAAGAAGTACAAGCTGAACGACCCGCGCAAGGCCGAAATGAACAAAGAGATCATGGCCATCTACTCGCGCGAGGGGATTAACCCGGTGGGCGGCTGCTTCCAGATGTTTTTGCAGATGCCGATCTGGTTCGGCTTGAACAGCGCGCTGCGCTACGCGATCGAACTGCGGCATGCCAGCTGGTTGTGGGTGCGCGATCTGGCATCCAAAGACCCGTATTACATTTTGCCGGTAACGGTGGGCGTTTCGATGTACCTGGTCTCGAAAATGACGCCGATGACCACCACGGATCCGCAGCAGGCACAGATGATGAAGTTCCTGCCCATCAGCATGTCCGTGATGTTCGTGATTTTTCCGTTTTCGAGCGGTCTGGCGTTGTATATTCTTACCAGCAGCTTAATCGGCATCCTGCAACAGTGGTATCTGAACCGAACCCATCCCCTTCCCGCCCCAGCCAAGCCCGCGCGCGCCAAAAAGTAGCGGCGGAAGGTTGCCAGAGGTGGTCGTCGGCGCACCGGGGGTGGCATCACATGAGCAAGGAATTTGTTCGCGACGGCAAACTGGACCGCGAAGCCGCGGCCGAGGCGCTCCGTCAATTCTTGAATGCAATCATCCGAACCGGGAAACTCGAGCTGCAAGTAAAGGTACGGACCGCTGCGACTTCCGGTGAAGAGGGCGAGCCGGAAGTGTTTGGCGATCTCGAGGGCAAAGACAAAGAGATTCTGATGGCCCGCGGCGGAGAGGTGCTGAAGGCGCTAGAGCACCTGGCGTTTCGCGCGTTGAACCTGGAACCTGCCTACCACGAGAAGATTCATCTGGATTGCGGCGGATTTCGCGCGCTGCGGTTCGAAGAATTGCGCATGACCGCGCGCGTGGCAGCCGAACGCGTGATCGCTTCGCGGCAGCCGTTTCAACTGAATCCTATGTCCTCTCGCGAACGCCGCATCGTACACCTGGCGTTGAAAGAGATGCCTGGCGTGCGCACGGAAAGCGCCGGCACCGGGGACGACCGGCACATCGTCATTCATCCAGCGAAGTAATCTGGAGAGCGGCCTCGATGGCGGCGCGCGGTTGATCGCAGATCGTTCAGCCCTGTTAAATTTGTAAAAATTGTGATATCTATGCCAGGCGGATCACGTTTATTGCAGGTTGTCCCCCTCCTTTCGCGTGATCCGGGCCCAATACAGCAGCAGTAGGAAACGTATGTCGGACTCCAGCCCCAACGACGTTTCTCGCGGACCAAAGGGTGAAAGTGTGGGCACGGTACCGTGTCGCGAGCGCAGCCGTCTTCAGGAACAACTGCGGACTATCGAGAAAGAACTGGACGAGGTGGTAGCCGAGCAGTTTGCCGCTTTTCACGCCAATGACCAAACGCGGTTCTGGCGCCTTAACAAGAGGCTCGAGCCGATGCGGGAACGGCAGGAACAGGCACAAGGGGAGCTCCGCAAGCACATCCGCGCGCATCGCTGTCAGCCGCTCGACGCCCAGATGGCGTGAGGTGACGTTCGGCGAGCCAGGGAGAGCGGGCGAGCGCGTTCGTGCGGTGCTTTAGCGGCGCAGCCAGCCCTGGGAGACGACTGTGCCGTCGGAGGACATGCGCACCTGGTAAGTGAAGGAAGCAGGATGATCGCGGCGTAGCGAAGAGAAGCGCAAATCGGTAAATTCCACGACGGCGTCGGGGCCCTCCTGGTGGAAGCGGGTCACCGGGAAGCGCGAAAACCACAACACTTTTTGCACTTCGGGGAGACGGCGGGCCTCCTCAATGAACGGGTTCGGGAGGGCGTCTGGATAAAAGGTGTGCTCGATGACGCCGGAGTTCATTGGCGCGGCTTTGGCGAACAGGCTGTCGCTCAGGTCCATGCGAACTTCGTAGACGCCGCGCGGCGCGCGAACGAGGCCATCCCAATGCCACAACGAAGGCGGGAGTGGCAGCGCTCCGAGACCTTTCACGTCCAAGTTTTCCTGTTGTGCAAAATCCTGGATACGTGCGAAAGCGACGTGATGCGCATAGGCCGCCGCCAGAATGTATGCCATGGCCAGAGCGAGGCCGGCGCGGCTCCAGGTTCGATAAGGCACGCGCAAGCCCCAGCCCCGCAATGCGGGAAAAAGGAAAATCACCGCGAACAAGACCGTGGCGATCAGAACCGCGTTGTTGGTGACCGGCGCGCCGATACTGAGGCCAAGGCGCGAAATCAGAAATGGAGCGGGCGTGAAGATCGCCCACATCAGGGTGGCGCGGCGGCGAGTGTGGTCCGGATCTTCGTAAGCCCAAGCGAGCAGTTGCGGAACAAGGAGAATCGCGGTGAAGGTGAAGTCGATGATGAATAGGATGTCCCAGGCGGGGCGGGACCATTCGAGAGGCGACCAGACCATGGTGCCAAACGTGGTGACAAGGTCGAGCAGGATGTGGCTGAGAATTCCGACGGCGTACAGACCAGTGAGCTTCGGGAAGGTGGGCGCGTCCCACTTGCGCCACCGCGCAATGGCGCCGGTCGCGAGCGCAAGGAGCACGGACCAGATCGGCAGCATGATCAGCGAATGGGTGAGACTGCGGTGCCAGGTGATCATCAGCAATTCGTTGTGGGAGAAGAGGTCGCGGAAGACGTCAGAGTCTGGGAAGACCGAGCCAAGCATCACGGCCCAGGTGGCGATGCGGCGCTTGTCCATGTCGACAGGTGGAAAAACATCTTTGCCGTTGAAGACGGCCTTGCCGATCAGCGCGCCCGCAATGCCGTGAGTGATAGTGTCCATGAGCTATCGGTTCGATTCGTTAAACCACGGAAAGGATAGGAGAGGCCTTGGGCAGGACGCGGCCGACGCGCGTGGCCGACACGCCGTGTTGAGAGAGGCTGACGAGCGCGGCATCGGCAGCTTCAGGCGCGATAGCGATGAGCAGGCCGCCTGAAGTTTGCGGATCGTAAAGCAGGGCGCGGTTTTCCTCCGGAATGCCGGCAGCAAAGCCCACGCAATCTCCCATAAATTCGCGATTGTTTTTGAGGCCACCGGGAATCATGCCTTCGCGAGCGGCTTCGAGCGCTCCGGGCAGGAGCGGAACAGCGCGATGATCGATTTCCAGCGTGACAGCGGGCGTGCCGGCTGCGGGATTTCCCAGTGCCATTTCGCGAGCGTGGCCCAGGAAACCGAATCCGGTCACATCGGTGACCGCGTGAATGACTTTCGGGCCAAATCTTGATTCGACATCGTGTAGCGCCTCGGCGGCGGAACGATTCAACTGCGACATGGAAGCAATTGCAGCGGCGAGGGATTCCTTGCTGGCGCGGTCTTTCTTTAGCGCCGTGGAAATCACGCCGGTGCCGAGAGCCTTGGTGAACAGAAGTACGTCATTCGTCGACGCGCCGACATTTCTCCAGATCTGCAGCGGATTGACGACACCGCTGACCGCATAGCCGAACTGAATATCCTCATTGCGAATGGAATGGCCGCCGATCACGGTGCACTTCCCCTCATTCATCTTGTCGAGGCCGCCGCGAATAATCTGCTCGAGGATCGCCGTGTCGCCCTTCTCCGGAAAGCCGACGAGGGAGAGCGCAGAAATGGGCCTGCCACCCATGGCGTAAACGTCGCTGAGTGAATTGGCCGCGGCAATCTGGCCGAAAGTGAAAGGGTCGTCGACGATGGGTGTGAAAAAATCGACGGTCTGGACGAGGCCCAGTCCTTCGCCGAGCAGATACACCCCGGCATCGTCGTTGGTGGAGAAACCAACGAGCACGTTCGGATCGTCAGGCAATGGCAAGCGCCGCAGAATTGAGTCCAGCGTCCCGGGACTCAGCTTGGCCGCTCAACCAGCTGCCTTGACCATGGCCGTGAGTTTCACGGAGTTGGTCAAGCCGCACCTCACTGTACTGCGCTAATGATTATAGCGATGCCGGAGGATTCGTGGGGCCTTGCGAAGGAATATTTCCGTCAGGGCACCACAGCGAGGAAAAGGAAAGCGGCGAAAATCACGAGATGAACGATGCCCTGCAGGACTGTGGTGCGCCCGGTGCCCAGTGTGAGCAGGCTGATGATCAGCGTCACAACCAGCAGCACGATCTCCTTGGGCATGAGGCCGAGCGTCAACGGCTTATGCAGCAGAATGGACACTGCGGCAACCGCCGGAATCGTCAAGCCAATGCTGGCGAGCGCGGAGCCGAGCGCGAGGTTCATGCTGGTCTGCAAGCGGTTGGCCCGAGCGGCGCGATACGACGCCAGTCCCTCCGGGAGCAACACCAGGCCAGCAATCGCGATGCCGACGACGCTTTTCGGCGCGCCAACATTATCGATTCCGCGTTCGAGGATTGGGGTCAGCGCCTTGGCCAAGCCCACGACCGCCACGAGCGACACCAACAACAATCCTGCGCTGGCTATGGCGGTTTTGTTCGGTGGCGGCGCGGCATGTTCTTCTTCGCCACCCACCGGCAGAAAATAGTCGCGATGGCGCACAGTCTGCACGAACAAGAAGGAACCATACAAGATCAGCGAAACGATTGCCGCGAAGATCAGTTGCGCCTCACTGAAGGTCGGGCCGGCAGTCGAAATAGTTACATTCGGAAAGACCAGAGTGAGCGTGGTGAGCGCAATCAGCACGGCCAAAGCGGCGTTCGCCCCTTGCAGCTGGAAGCCCTGTTCGCGATGACGCATGCCTCCCGCCAGCAGGCACAATCCCACAATTCCGTTGCACACAATCATCACCGCGGCGAAGACGGTATCGCGCGCAAGCGCCGAGGTTTCCGATCCGCCAGTAATCATCACCGAAACAATCAGTGCGACTTCAATAATGGTTACCGCCAGAGCCAGCACCAACGAGCCAAAGGGCTCGCCGACACGGTGCGCCACCACTTCCGCGTGATAGACAGCGGCGAACACGGCTCCGATGAGCGCGAAGGCTTCGAGAATGGCGAAGAATCCGCCGGCATGCCAGATGAATTGAAGTGCGAGAAGCAGGGAGGCGAGAACAGGCCAGGTCCATGACCACCACGGCGTCTTCGTTACGGGTCCCGCTGCCATGCGGCGCCTCCAAACCTCGTTGGGCACGATATCACATTAACCGGCTACGACTGTTGGAGCGCGCGATGTAGGACATTGACCGTCGGGTCAACTTGCGTTGCTGCGGCGAAAGTGTTCTTATCGGTGCGATGCCTTGGGACTTCTGGCTGATCTTCCTCGTCCTTGCGATCGTAGTTCCCTGGCGCGGCCGCGTGCGCTTGGAACGTTTATTGTCGCAGCCAGCATTCAGCACAAAAGAAAAACTGGTGCTATACGGAACAACGATCGCGTTCCAATGGATATTGCTCGGCGTTGTGGCATGGCGGGCGATGGCGCGGGGCCTGACGCAAAGCGAGCTCGGCTTGGGCCGAGGCTTCGATGCGACAATCGTCATGTGGAGTGTGATAGGGGCGCTCGCACTCGGCGCGTTTCAGTGGTTCAATCTAGGGCGTCTGGGCAGCATGACAGGTGCTGTTCCGGAGTTGATGCGAAAGTTGTCTGAACGACTGATGCCACAGACAACGGTCGAATCCGCACCGTACGCAGCCCTGGCGGTAACCGCTGGCGTGTGTGAGGAGTTTGTGTACCGGGGATTCGTGATGGCGGCACTGTCTCGTCTGGGGATGACAACGTGGATTGTGCTGATTTTTTCGTCTGTGCTGTTTGGATTGGCGCACGCGTACCAGGGGAGAAGCGGAATTGTCGGAACGACGCTGATGGGTTTCGTCTTCGGACTGGCGCGCGTGCTGACCGTAAGTCTCGCTCCGGCAGTAGTTTGGCACGCGGGGGTGGATCTCGTGGCTGGGGTCGCGGGCCCGCGATTTCTCTCCGAGCCACAGCAATTGAAACAACACTTGTAGAATCAACTAGTTACAGGATAGTTGACTTTAATGACAACACAGGAAACGACGGGGCCATCGGCAGAAACGATTCGACGTGCGCTGGGCGGATTTGGCGTCGAGGTAGATGACAAGCAAGTCTCACATATTCAGCGATTTATGAAGACTCTGTTGCATTGGAACCAGAAGCTGAATCTGACCGCCATTCGCGATCCCCTGGAGATACTACATCGTCACTTCTGTGAATCCATGTTCGCGGCGTCGGCAGTGCCGATGGAACTTGGTCGGCTCGCCGACATTGGCACAGGGGCCGGCTTTCCGGGCATCCCCATGAAGATATTTCGGCCGGATTTGGAGCTATTTTTGGTCGAGTCGAACATCAAGAAGGGGACGTTCCTTGCGGAGGTGCTTCGTGAGCTCGAACTTGCCAACTCGCGCGTGTTGATCAGTCGATATGAGGAGCTTGGCGAGGAGCTGGCACCGCTCGAGTACGTGTGCGCCAGAGCGGTAGGCGACTACGGACCGTTTCTCAGGTGGGCGGCGTCGCCGCAATTGTCGGCGAGCCGACTTGTGCTGTGGGTTGGCGGCCGCGATCTGGACGAGATTCAAAAATCGACGGAATGGGAATGGCGGGAGCCCATCGCCGTGCCGCAATCCCTGCGACGGTACATTCTTGTCGGGACCAAAAAGATGGAAACGTCGGCGTAACGACAATTGTCAGCCGAAAATCCGACGAGATGAAAAGTAAGGCCGCGATTCGCGAGTGAGTCGGTGTGTTGGGTTTATTCCACAGGGACGAGTCGCGGGGTTGGAAGAGTTGTCGTTCCACGTGGAACGATGGTGGTGGATGAGGCATGCCGCGAGAATGGTTTCACGTGGAACCTTTGATATTGATGCTATTGAGAATCGGCGAGATTTGCTTCTCTGCGTCTTCAGCTAATACTGTACGCGTGCACTCATGGGCGTGGATTCATGTGAATAAGTTGGCCCAGCACGGAGTGCATCCCTAACCTATGTGGACACAATGAACTAGAGGCAATGTTTCACGTGGAACAAGGCGACCTTCCACAGGAATTCCGCAGACGCAGGCGCGTTTCACGTGAAACAACTTGCATTCGAATGACGGCCTTTGCTAGTTTCTATTTTTGTTTGGGGGAAGTTCTCTTGGCCCGGGTCATCGCTGTAGTCAACCAAAAAGGTGGTGTCGGTAAGACCACCACCGCCGTCAACTTAGCCGCTTGCCTTGCCACCGCAGAACAAACCACTCTGTTGGTGGATTGCGATTCCCAGGCGAATGCCACCGCTGCGATCGGCTTTCCGAAGGATCCTTCTCGACGAACCCTGTATCATGCACTGATCCTCAACGAGCCATTCGAAAGGATCATGCAGAAGTCGCAGGTCGAGGGCTTGGATGTTGTGCCCGCCGACAAAAACCTTGCAGGCGCGGCTGTCGAGCTTGTCACCGCCGATGGCCGAGAATATAAGCTGCAGGCTTTCCTGCAGTCATTGCGGGACAGATACAAATTCATCGTGCTCGACTGCCCGCCGGCCTTGGACCTCCTGACCTTGAATGCACTGGTTTCGGCGGATTCGGTGATGGTGCCGATTCAGTGCGAATACTTGGCGTTGGAAGGCGTCTCCGAATTGTTGGACACATTAATGCGCATTCGGCGCACTTTGAATCCCAGCCTGGAGATCGAAGGGATACTCTTGACGATGTATGACGAGCGGACCACGCTCTCGCGGCAGGTTGCAACGGACCTGAGGAGTTTTTTTGGAGCGCAGGTGTTTCAGAGCCTGATTCCGCGAAACGTACGGCTGGCGGAAGCGCCTAGTTTTGGTAAGCCTATTATTTTCTATGACATACATAGCAAGGGTGCAGAGGGATACACACAGCTAGCACAGGAGGTAATTGCCAATGCCGAGAAACGCGTTGGGGCGGGGGCTCGGAGCGCTCATTCGGGAGCCTGAGCCGCAAGTTCCAGAACAACCACCCACGGGGGCGAATCCGCCGGCTGCGCCGACGGTCGTAGCAACTACCGGAGGCCGCGCCGCTGCAGTTGCGCCAGCAATGGCATCAGAGCACCACGCGGGGCCGCTGCAAATTGACATTGACCTGATCGAACCGAGTCCGTATCAGCCGCGAACTCGTTTTCGCGAGGAAGCCCTGGATGAACTGGCGCGTTCCATCCAGTCGAGCGGCATCATTCAGCCGCTTGTAGTGCGCCGGATCGGGAGCCGCTATCAGCTGATCGCTGGCGAGCGTCGTTGGCGCGCGGCGCAGCGTGCCGGCTTGAACAAAGTGACTGCGATCATCAAACAGGTGCCGGACGAAGTGGCGCTGGAGATGACGCTGGTCGAGAACATTCAGCGTGAAGATTTGAACGCGATTGAACAGGCACGCGCCTTCGAGCGCTTGATGGATGAGTTTCACGCTACACAGGAGGTTGTGGCGGAGCGCACCGGGAAAGACCGCGCCACGGTGGCGAACGCGATTCGACTGTTGAAACTCGAACCAACGATCCAGGATTGGATCGAAGAGGGGAAACTCACCGCGGGACACGGGCGCGCACTGCTGGCGGTGGCCGACTCGCCGCTACGCATGCGCTATGCGCAACGCGCAGCCCGCGGCGGCTTGACGGTACGGCAAATTGAACGGCTGGCGTCGCGGCGTGCACGTTCCGCGAGGACGCTATCGGAAGCCGCCATCGATCCGAACATACGCGAAGCGCTGGAAGAATTGCAGCGGCATCTTGGGACAAAAGTGGTGCTGCATCAGAAGACAAAGGTGCGCCCAGGACAACTGGTGCTGGAGTATTACGACGAAGCGCAGCTGATGGGAATTTACGACAAGCTGATGAAGTAGCACGGCGGGATTTTCTTCAAGCCTGAACTTCTGTTCAGGGAGTGCATTCGACACTTCTCCACAGCGGCGACATTGACACCGTTAGCCAGCGCGATAGATTGGTGGTGCAGACCTTTTGGGGGAAATTTCTCATGGCATGGAAGTGGCCGGGCTCGTCCAGCAGTGGTTCGAACGAAGAGTGGACCGGATTCATCGATCAAGGCGTGTCGCTCGAGGGCACGCTGACGGTAACCGGAACGTTCCGGATTGACGGGCATGTGAAGGGCAACATCATCTCCGAGCAGACCGTGGTGCTCGGGGAGAACGCGAAAGTCGAAGGGCAGATCGAAGGGAACCGTGTGGTGATAGCCGGGCGATTCGACGGCGTGATCTTTGCGAAGGGCCGCGTGGAGATTCAAGCGAAGGGCGTGGTGACCGGCGAAGTGCATTCGCCGTGCATGGTTATTGATCCGGGCGGAATATTTGACGGCCGCTGCCATATGCTGGCGTCGTCCGATGCAGCAGCAGGTGTGACGATCCCGATACGCGCGATGAGCCAAGCGTAAGCAAGTCAGAGCCGACTAACCATTAAAAATAGATAAGGCAGTTAGTTAGCCTTGACCACATTCACCGGAGGTCCTCGGACAGTTCCGGGCAATTCCGCAGGGCCTTGGCGTTGACAATTGAATTGGGCGCCGACTATTGTTCCCATAGGGTGCCGATTTCATGAAGATTCTGGTGATTGGCGGTGGCGGGCGCGAGCACGCACTGTTGTGGAAACTGTGCGCGAGTGCGCGGGTGGAGAAGGTGTGGTGCGCGCCGGGAAATGGCGGAATTGCCGTGGAGGCAGAGTGCCTGGCGGCGGACGCGGGGGATGTGAGTGGCCTGGTGGCGTTGGCGGAAAAGCTTGAGCCCGACTTGAGCGTGGTGGGTCCGGAGTTGCCACTGGTGAATGGTGTGGTGGACGCGTTCGAACGGCGGAAGTGGGCGATCATCGGGCCGACGCAACAAGCAGCGCGGCTCGAAGGCAGCAAAGTATTCACGAAAGAGTTTCTGGCGCGGCACGCGATTCCAACGGCGGCGATGTACGGCGCGTTCGATTCGGCGGACGACGCCTATGGCGGACTGGCGCGGGTGAAATGGCCGGTGGTGATCAAGGCGGATGGGTTGTGCGCTGGAAAAGGCGTGCTGGTGGCGACGAATCCAGCGGAAGCGCGCGAGTTCATTGCGCGGGCCATGGAGAAGAGCGAGTTCGGGCCTGGCGGAAAACGGCTGATGTTCGAAGAAGGGCTCGCGGGCGATGAACTGTCATTCATTTTGCTGACGGACGGTGAGCGCTATGCGCCGCTGGTGGCGACGCGGGACCATAAACGCGTGTTCGACAACAATGAAGGGCCGAACACCGGCGGGATGGGGGCGTACTCATCGGATGGGTTGCTGCCGGAGGCGCTGCGCGAAGTGATTGCAGCGAAGATTGTGGAGCCGACGTTGCGTGGCTTGAAGACGGACGGGATTCGGTATCAAGGATTTTTGTATGTCGGGCTGATGCTGACGGAGGATGGGCCGAAGGTGCTGGAGTTCAACTGCCGGCTGGGCGATCCGGAGACGCAGGCGATCCTGGCACGCACCGATTTTGATCTGGCGGACGTGCTGGACGATGTGGCAAAGGGAAATCTGCGGCCGGAAAAACTCAAATGGAAGCCAGGGGCCAGCGCGTGCGTGGTGTTGGCTTCGGGCGGGTATCCCGGGAAATTTGAAAACGGGAAAGAAATTCGGGGCCTGGATGCGGCGGCCAAGGTGGCGGACGTGAAAGTGCTGCATGCGGGGACGAAGCGCGACGGCGAAAAAATCGTCACGAATGGCGGGCGTGTTCTAGGCGTGACGGCGACAGGAAATACGTTGGAAGCGGCGCTGCAGAAGGCCTACGAGGCTGCCGACAAGATTCAGTTTGAAGGCATGCATTACCGGCGGGACATTGGGCGTCACGGGCGGCAAAGTTCGGCGGCGGGAGATTAGATTCGCCGTGTCCTCGGGAGCTAACGTTTGCCTCTGAAGTGGAGTCGCGCGCTCAGTTCGGATTCGGCTTGCGCCTGAGGGTGGGCGCGTCGGGCGGGCGGTCTTTGTCCTGCTCTTTTGTCTGACTGGGTTTTTCGGCGGGCTCTTCGGGCGGAACGATCCAAACGAAGCCGCCGGTTTCGTCGAGTTTCCCCTCAATAAAGTAAGATTTCCCCGCAAGAACAGGCAGGAGCGCGCGCAGAAAATTGGCGGAGTCGTCGGGATTGGCTTTGTCGCTCTGACCACGTTCGAGGAGCTGTACGACTTTGGCGAATTTGGGTTCAGAATTGATGACCTGGTTGATGCGCGGGTCGCCCGATTGGATCAGTCCCATCAAGGGCACTACCTGCTGGTCCGCGGGAAAGAGGGTTTCGACGATGGTCTTGGCCTGGTGCTTCTCGGGGGGATAGAGCTGGTTGAAGCGGGCACGGAGAATGTGCGTCTGCCAATATTCGTTGTTGCCGCCGACCAATTCCTGTTCGACGCGGTAATCCATCAACCAGACTTCGGGGCCGTATTCGTGGGGATAACCGATGAGAACGATTTCGAACAAGGGGTCGTCGGCCTTGAGCTCGATCTTGTGATGAAGCTGGGAGACCAGCGGGCGCAGCTTTTCGAGATAGGCCACACCAATGTTTTCGAGGTCGGGCTCGCCGGAATCGGGAGGGCGGTAGACATTTTTCGGAGGAGGATGGATTTCCGGGACCTCGCGGTCGAGGCGAATGGGACGCGGCTGCGCGGGGATTTGCCACTCCGAGGCGCCGAACAGAATGCCGATGTGGTTGGGGCCGAGGGAGGCAACGCGGGGTGGAACGCCGGTGGCTTCGATGGGGTGTTCGATAGCGCCAAAGAGGATGGTGTCGCGGGCGACGAGGATGATGACGCGTCCACCGGCGAGATTGGCAACGATTTCGTCTTCCTGGGCCGGCAGCGCCGCGGGCAGCGAGCACCAAAACAAGAGTAATGCGAACCAGCGCATCATCATTTCTCCACTCAAAACTAGCATACGCCGTTGCGTCTGCGCGCGACTGAGGATTCATGTTACTTAGCGATTTCATCGACCCAATATTCGCGCCTGAATTTCGCCACAAACTGTGGATGGCCCTTTGCTGTTACGTGGAGCGCATGCAGGCCTGGACTGGGATTCACGGGCTGGAAACTGAGAACGTAATAACTGGGAATGTCATTCGACAGCGCGATGAGGCCTGCCTTCAGATCCTTCGCGTCGTGGAAGGGAAAGAACTCGCCACCGGTGAGTTGAGCCAACGACTCGGCCGTATTCGTACGGAGGGAGTTGCGAGCGGCGAGAAAGGTCATTGTGGCCAAACGGATCGGCGGAGCGAGTTGGCTGATGCAGTCTAGTACCTGGTTGCTGTAGTGGTCTTCATACTCCGGGTCAGCTCCGGTGCGACTGAAACAGCCGTGTTCGGGGCCGGGATCGTTACTGCTTAACTTTGAGGCTTCATGGGAGACCGCCGCGTGCGTGCTGGAGAACCCGAAGCTGTAGATAGAGGTGTTGGTATCGCTGACCAGCCGCAGAGCTTCATTCAGGACCGTCTTACTGCCTTGGTCAATCGTTTCGCTCAGCAACAAAATGGCGCGCCGGTATTGCGCGGGTTGCTGGCGGAGTTGAGTCACCGCGAACGCAATCGCATCTAAAATGGCCGCGTCGCGGTTGCCGGCCGTAAGAGTGGACAGCGCGCTCGACGCGACCTGTGTATCGGTGTTGAAAGGAACGATTAAAGTCGGAGTACCGTCGAACGCGATGACCGCAACGCGGTGCTCTACGTTTCCGATCAAAGCGTCAAGGACGGAGTCCAGTGTTTCGTAGTCGGCAAGATGGTTTACGCCGGCGCCGCCCGTCTGAACTACAACGGCAAGCGCCAGCGGTTGCGAATCCGTGTCTTGCTCCAAGGCGATGATTTGCGATGTGCCGTTATCAGTGAGAAGGAAGTCGTCGGCCTTGAGATTAAAGACCGCTTGCCCGTCCTTAGCGTTCATAAAAACCGGGACGATCACCAGATTGGAATGGACCGTTACGGTGGACCCGCCTGTACAGTTCTCCTGCGCCATGCAGATAGTGGTGAGAGAAAGGAGGACAATCAATCTGGCGAGAGGTTTCATGGTTTGGATGTGGTTGGGTTCACCCACTCGATTCGGTCAGTGAGACTGGGGGACGGTTCGAAAGGTTGCTTAATCCGGCTAACTCTTCAATCGGAAACTGGCCGGTCGAGGCGAATGGGGCGAGGCTGCGCGGGGATTTGCCACTCCGAGGCGCCGAGAAGAATGCCGATGTGGTTGGGGCCGAGAGAGGCAACGCGGGGCGGAACGCCGCTGGCTTCGATGGGATGTTCGATGGCGCCGAAGAGGATAGTGTCGCGGGTGACGAGGATGATGACGCGGCCACCGGCGAGATCGGCAACGATTTCGTCTTCCTGGGCGAGGCAGGGCGGCGGCGGGTGCTATGGAGCGAAGAAGGTTCACTAGAATAGGATACGCCGAGTGGAGGCTGTCGCGGACAATGCGTTAGCCGGCCATCGGGCCTTTGCGTTTGGACTGATTCATGGATACCTTACCTCTATAAAATGAAAGCGTCTGCCGTCAGATGCATGGCTGCTTCCAACCGGTCCGCCCGAGTTGCCGCGGCTTTCTTTGAACGCCAAGTTCAGATATGGGACGTCGAGAAGGCAAAATGCGTAAACGAGCTTGAAACCGTCTTTTCTTTCGGCGGCCCTCGATTAAGCCTAGATCCTCCTGGCGAGCGATGCATTGCTGCTGCGTGGAAAGCAGGAACGCACGGAGGGGTTGCGTGCTACGAGACGAATACAGGAAAGCTCATATGGCATCGGCAGGACCTTCGGCGAACACAAAGGGTGCGATTTTCATCCGAAGGCGAGACCCTCTGGTGCGTCCCGGATTCAGGTCCGACTAAACTCCTGGATGCGGCCAGCCGCAAGACTCTCGATGCGCTCACTGGCCTAAGAGACATATTCGATAGCGAGTACTCTTCTGACTTGCTCTTAGAGAAGCGCAAACGCGACTACATCTTGAGAAAAGAAGGAACAGTACAGATTCCACGCCTGACATTTGCAATCTTGGATGTCGCATTTGGTCCTGAGTCTCTAGCGATGAGCGAAGCTGGCGGTCCAGTCCGCTGCATCAACTCTTCCACCGGAATCGAATTGTGGAGACATTCACCCGGCAAACACATTCATTTCCTTAGTCTGTGGTATCGCCAAACAGATAGGAACTCTTACGGCGTGCAGTGGGAGTTCCACAAGGGTAGTTTCAGGTCTCTCGTGCGGCTCGATGCCAACAGCGGTGAACCGGCCGTGATATGCCAGCTAAATTCGTGGGATGAAGTGCACTGCCCGAAATTGGATTGCATCGTCACCTCGAGCGGTGCAGTCCTTGATTTGTCGGACGGCAGACTTCTGAGTGGCTTGCAATTCCCGGAAACAGATTATGCCGGCAGAAGCAAAGACCCGAAACTACCAACGACCTGAACAGGCGGGCGGCGGGACGTTCTCGCTTTTGAAGGGAATCCGGTAAAATTGGGGGATCAAACACGCGAGGAAAGCGACTATGGGATTGCGGAAACTGAAAGAGCTGAAGCACAACGGGAAGAAAGTGGCGGAAATTCTGGAGGCGCACGAGCGCTTCTGGGCGGGCAAAGAAGGCGGGGCGCGCGCGGACTTGAGCGGCGCTGATCTTTCGGGCGCTGATTTGAGCAAGCTCAACCTGGCCGGGGCGAATCTGAGGAACGCCAACCTGGAAGGCAGCGACCTGCGCGGGGCGCGGCTGCCGGTGGCGGATTTGTCTGGAGCGCGGCTGAAGAAGGCGGACCTGCGAAATACGGACATGACCGAGGCGCACTTGCCGGGCGCGGATCTGGGCGAGGCGCAGGCGAGTGGGGTGGAGTTTTTCCGGTGCGACCTGAGCAACGCGAATTTCCGTAAGGCGCGACTGCGCAACACGAACTTCCGCGACGCGAATGTGGATGGCGCGGTGTTCACGGGCGCGGACATGGGGATTGCGATTTTGCGGGAGACGAATATCAGCAAGGCGGATCTGAGCGGCGTGGATTTGTCCACGACGCTGATGCCACAGGGGTACGCGGCGAAGAAGCAAGGCGCGTAGGTGGAGGGCTGGCATGACCCTTCGGGGGTCTGGGCAAGAGGCCAGCGCTACAAAGGCAAACCCAAGATGCCGGGCCCTTCCTCCGTCAGGGCAAGCTAAAGCCAGGGCACAAGGCCTCACCCCTGGAAGGGGTGAGCTACAGAGTGCATGATGGCAAAAGGGCGCGACGCGTGTTAGCCTCTCGCGAGTCCTCCATTTGAAGGTAAATTTGGCCACCACATCCGCACAATTGGATTACCCGGGAGTACGTGAACGCGTGCTCGACGTGGTGCGCGGGCTGTTGGAAGAATTGGGCAGCCACGGCGCGGTGGCGGAACTCACGGAAAAATCGAATCTGGATCGGGATTTGGGACTCGGCAGCCTGGAACGCGTGGAACTGCTGGCGCGGATCGAGAGCGCGGTGGGAGTTCGCTTGCCGGATACGATCGCCGCGGAAGCGAGCACACCGCAAGATTTGATTGAGGCGGTGTTGCGGGCGCCGGGTTCGCCGGTGAGCGATTTGGAAGAACTTTCCGGACTGCGCGCGGGAATCGCCGTGGACCGGATGGCGCAGGAAGCGGCCGATTCCATCGTTCAGAAGGCGGAAACGCTCATTGAAGTGATCCGGCACCGCGGGATGCACGACGCGAGTTGCACCCACCTGATTATTTCCGAAGACATCGAGGGCGCCGAGCACCAGCACACGATGACGTTTGGCGAACTGTACGCCGCCGCGCAGAAATGCGCGGAGGAACTGGCTCGACGGGGAGTGCCCCCGGGCGGGCGGGTGTCGCTGATGCTGCCGACGTCGCGACAATTCTTTGTGTGCTACGCGGGGATTCTGCTGGCGGGCGCGGTACCGGTGCCGATTTATCCGCCATTTCGCGCGGATCGGATTGAAGAATACGCGGAGCGGCAGGGCGCGATCCTGAATAACGCAGGTGTGTGCCTGCTGCTGACGTTCCGGCGGGCGGAGGCGGTGGCAAAACTGCTGAAGCCGCGGGTGAAATCGCTGATCGGAGTGGTGGACGCGAACAAGTTGCTGGAGGCAGCCGAGAAAGCGCCGCCACCGGCACCGGGCGCGTTGCCGGCATTTTTGAGCGGAAGCCGGGTGAGGAAGAGTAGCGACCTGGCGCTGCTGCAATACACATCGGGCTCGACGGGCGACCCGAAGGGCGTAATGCTGACGCACGCGAACCTGCTGGCGAACATGCGGTCGATCGCCGAGGGCGTGGAATTGTCGCGCGAGGATGTGGGCATCAGCTGGTTGCCGTTGTATCACGATATGGGATTGATTGGGGCGTGGCTGACGCTGCTGCTGTACGGCACGCCGCTGGTGGTGATGTCGCCGCTGTCGTTTTTGACGCGGCCGGAACGGTGGCTGCAGGCGATTTCGAAATACAAGTGCACGATCGGCGCGGCGCCGAATTTCGCGTATGAGTTGTGCGTGCGGAAGATTTCCGATAAGGCCATGGGCGGCGTGGACCTGAGTTCGTGGCGCGTGGCGCTGAACGGCGCGGAGCCGGTAAATCCGGAGACGCTGGAACGGTTCACCAACCGCTTTTCGAAATACGGATTCAAACGAGAAGCGCTGCTGCCGGTGTATGGGCTAGCAGAAGCCTCATTGGGAGTGACGTTCCCGCCGTTGTATCGCGGGCCGAAAGTGGATCGCGTGGAGCGCGAGACGTTTACCACGGCAGGGCGGGCGGTGCCGGCGAGGGTGGATGATGAGAATGCGATTGCGTTTGTGTCGTCGGGGAGCGCGGTGCCGCGGCATCAGGTGATGATCGTAGACGAGAAGGGGAACGAACTGCCGGAACGCGCGGAGGGGTACTTATGGTTCCGCGGAGCTTCGGCGACGAGCGGCTACTACCTGAATCCGGAAGCGACGGAGAAATTGTTTGCTGGCGGTCCGGCGGTGGCGGAAGGCGAATTTCCGTGGGTGAACTCCGGCGACAAGGCGTATCAGGCCGAGGGCGAGGTCTACATTACCGGCCGCGTGAAGGACATCATTATCAAGGGCGGGCGGAATTTGTATCCGCACGAGGTGGAGGAGCTGGCGTCGCGCGCGGAGGGCATTCGAAAAGGATGCGTGGTGGCGTTCGGGCTGAAGGGCGAAGAAACCGGCACAGAGAAACTGGTGATCGTGGCGGAATCGCGGGAACAGGATCGCGCTAAGCGGACCGCGATTGTGGCGGCGATCAACGAACAGGTATCGCAAGGTCTGGGCATGCCGCCGGACCGCGTGGAGCTGATTCCACCGGGGAGCATTCCGAAGACGTCGAGCGGGAAGTTGCGGCGCGACGAAACGAAGCAACTGTACCTGGCGGGCACGCTCGCGAATGCGAAGCCTCCCGCATGGATTCAGATTGCGCGGCTGGGAATCGGCGCGTACGTGACGAGCGCGTTCAGCGCGGCGTGGCGCGGAATACGAACGGCGCTTGAAAAGATTTACGGCGTGTATTTCATCATCGTGTTCTTTCTGTGGATTGTGCCGACGTGGGCGATCGTGCGGAACTTCAAGGATCATCGCGCGGCGGGGCGGTTCACTTCGGCAGCATTGAAGGTGCTGTTTTTCCTGGCTGGGATTCGCGTGAAGGTAGTGGGCAAGGAATATATGGATACGCCGGGCGCGAAAGTGTACGCGTCAAATCACGCGAGCTACTTCGATGTGCTGCCGCTGATGCTGGGGCTGGGTGTGCCGTACCGCTTCGTGGCCAAGGGCGAAGTGAATCAGATGGTGTTCATCGGGACGTTCCTGAACAAGATGGGGCATCTGTCGTTCGACCGGCACGACGCGGGTTCACGGCTACAGCAAGTAGACCAGATGGAAGAATATTTGCGGCAGGGCGATTCGGTGTTCGTGTTTCCAGAGGGGACGTTCACGCCGGAGGACGGGGTGCGGCCGTTCCAACTGGGGGCGTTTCGCGCGGCGGTGGCCACGGGGGCGCCGGTGATTCCGGTGTCGCTGGCGGGCACGCGACACTTCATGCGCGACCCAACGATTTTGCCGAAGCCAACGCGTGTGACGATTACACTTTCGCCGCCGATTTATCCAGAACGCGTGGTGAACGACGATTCGAATCACTTGCAGGAGATCGTGCGTTTGCGCGACGCTGCGCGCGAGGCGATTGCGCGGTATTCGGGCGAGCCGCTACTGTAGCGGGGGCGGGCGGCGTCCCTTCGAAGCTCGGGACACGCCGAAGGCCAATCCTAAAAGGCCAGCACGCACAGCAGAGTTTGTTGCCAAGTACGCGGGAAGAGCCTCAGGCCTGACCCTTCCTTCGTCAGGGTAAAAGGCCTGAGCTACAGGGGGATGGTTGGTGGAAATTCTCAGTGGTTCAGCGTGTAGACAACGGTGATATAGGTATCGACTTCGACGGGTTCACCGTTGAGCAAAGTGGGTTGGTAGCGCCATTCGCGGACGGCGGTGAGTGCAGATCGTACAAGCAGCGGATCTCCCGAAATCACTTCGAGGGCTTGCACCGCGCCATCGGTCGCGATGATGGCGCGCAGTTCCACTCGGCCTTCGCGGCGGATCGTGATCGCCAGTGGCGGGTAAACGGGCTGGACCCGCCGGACAAGCCTTGCTTCCTGCACCTTACTGCTGACTTGGACTGTTCGCGGCTTCGTGTGCTCAACCGGCTGCGGTGGAGCTGGCTCGCGGCGAGTCATAAAAGCATCGAGGGTGCCGGGAATGTTTCGACCAGCTTCCGTGCCGGGTATGTCCGCTTCACCGGGCAGAGGGTTATCGACGATGTGGCGGTGATCAACGGTGGCGATGGTGGGCGGAATGTCGCGGAAACAGTAAGTGCACACGGTGCGTCTGCCAGCCGGCGGGCGTTGTTCGTGTTGGCGGTGGTCCGTGACCGTGCCGCGATACGGAGGCACAAGTGCGGCAGTGTAGGTGGCAATGCCTTCGCCTTTGCTGAGCAGGGGGAACAGGACGAGCGCAGCGACGACCAAGATTTGCAGGATGATGGAAGCGACGAGGGCACGGCGCTTGATGATACGGGCGCGTTTTTCGAATTCGGAATCGCTTTCGACGAGGCAACCACCGAGAAAACTCGACTGCTCTGGCGAAGCAGGGCTCCGGGTCATCACACACCTCCGAAAACTGCCCTGCGAGGCGTGGGATTTTGCGGCGCCAATCGCCCGAGGTTGTCTTCGGGAAACCGGCGCCGCTCTCGCAGGGATGTGAGGTGCGCGCGTCCTCTGCACAGTTGGACACCTGGAAAACGCCACAAGTTCCCGGAAGTAACCGAAAAGAATTAGTGGGGGCGGGACGCCGAAAACAGCGAAAAGTGCCAAGTTTTCAGGGAAAAACACTCGTGAGAGCATCCCGTAGTACCCCCGACGCATCCAATGTTGCGGACGTGGATCCAAGAAGGAGAGTCGAGATGGAAAGGCATATTCCCGAAGTCGTGGGCGTACGCCGGACGGGCTGGGCTGCTCTGGACCGCGATCCGCAAGAGGATTTTGTAGAGTTTGTCTGTCCTCATTGCGGCGCGCGCGGCCGGAAGAAAGCGCGGCACGAGCGCGCGGAATACAAGTTCACGGACGGTTTTTTGCAGGACCTGCAGGGTGAAGGCGTGCAGTGCCACTTCTGCAAGCAGTCGTTGCGCGTGTTACCGGTAGTGCTGGTGCACGATCAAGACGAGATTAAGCGGTTCGAGGCGGTATTTGCGGAAGAGCCGGTACTGGCAGCAAAGCCGTAAATTCTGGCCGACATAGAAAAACGAAAAGGGGCGCCGAGTTGAATCGGCGCCCTCTTTTTTTGCGGGTGGAGGCGTCGGCTGGGGAAAACCGGATGGCGTTGTGAAAGCGTTTCGGTTGAAGTGCTTCGTCGCCCTTCACGTTTGTTCAGAGTAAACAAAGCTACGCTTCTCAAGATAACCATCCGCGTTAGCGGCGGTCCCAGTCGCCGTCGTGATGGTAGTAGCGGTAGTCGTCGCGATCGCGGAAGTGCGCGCGGCGATATTGCTCGAGATGCTCGTAGGCTTCACTGCGTTCGTGAGCCCAGTGGCGGGCCTGCTTGCTGTAGGGCCCGAAATGCTCGACGGCTTCGTGATAGCGCATCTCGGTATAGGAGACACGGCGGTTGCAGTCATCCCAGCCATTGGCGTTCGCGGCGGGCGCGCCGGCGAGAGCGAGAAAAGCGCCGAGAGCCAGAGCAGCGAGAGCGGTCTTGCTGAAGAACGAAGAAAACCGCGTGATGGGCAGTTTCATAAGATCCTCCAGGAACGCGCCCGGGCTGGCTTCGGGATGACGTCCTGAGGAATCAAACACTCGTTTGGTGGAAAGGTTGCGACGGGCACTTTTCAAAAAAAGGGGCGTGCAGAGCGAGTTGCGACTGCACGCCGGGTGAATTCGGCAGAAGCCTCAGATTGCAGGGCTAGTGATGGTCGTGATCGAAGTCGTGGTCGTGATCGAAGTCGTGGTCGTGATCGTGGTCATTCCAGTCGCGATCGGTGCGCCAGCGGTTAGCGTCGGGGTCCCACCAGCGATGACCATGATCCCAGCAATAGTTGCGGGCCTCCGCGAGTTCGTGGCGCCAATGATCGGCTTGAGAACTTTGCCAACCGTGGTGCTCAATGGCTTCATGGAGTTTGTGGTCCGCCTTGTCGACGCGCTTCTGACAGTCGTCGGAAGCGCGAGCGATGGCGGCACCGGCGAAAAAGAGAGCGGTCATCAGGAACGAGGCGACCAAGGCACGGCGAATCCAATAGGTGTCGTTCATAGTCACTCCTTGTTTAGTTCGGGGATTGCGCCAGGCTGGAAGGACGTCGTTGCTACCACAACGTGCGAGGGAGTAGGGAGCAGGCCAGATGCCAGGGAGCGGATGTTGGCAACAGGCGAGTTAGAGCGAGTTTTAGAACGTAGAAAGTTCAGTAAGCCTGTAAGAACGGGTCGACTTGCATGTGGTACTTCTCGAGGCCGGAGCGGATCACTTCGAAAGCTTCGTCCACCGTGTCGGCGTATTGGAGCAGGTCATATTCGGTCTGATTGATGGTGCCCCAACGGACCATTTTCTGGAGATTCAGAACATCGTTCCAGTATTTGCGGCCATAGATGAGGATGAGCGTATTCTTGGGCATTTTGTCGGTTTGGGAAAGGGTCATCATTTCCCAGAGTTCATCCATGGTGCCGAAACCGCCGGGAAAAACAATGAGGGCTTTGGCGATTTGCGCGAACCAGAGTTTGCGCATGAAGAAGTAGTGGAAATTGAAGCTGAGTTCGGGGCTGATATAGGAATTGGCGAATTGCTCGTGGGGCAATTCGATGGAAAGGCCGATGGATTTGCCGCCGGCTTCGTAGGCGCCGCGATTGGCAGCTTCCATGATGCCGGGGCCTCCGCCGGAACAAACGACGAAGCGGCGCGGACGCGGGCCGAGGGACAAAGCCCAAGTGGTGAGGCGATGGGAGAGCTGACGCGCTTCTTCGTAGTAGCGCGACATTTCCAGCGAGCTTTTTGCGGCGCGGACCGTGGCGTGATGCTGTTTCAAGCGTTCCTTGCTCATACGCTTGGTGTTTTCGTGTTTGAGCCGCGTGTAGCGAGCCAAGGCAACTTCGTGGGAACTGATGCGCGCAGAGCCGAACATGACGATGGTGTCGCCGATGCCTTCTTTTTTTAGCTGCGCGAGCGGATGAATGTACTCGGCGAGGATGCGAATGGGGCGCGCGGGCGTGCTGGACATGAAGGCGTGATCTTCGTGTGGAGCTTCTGGCGCGTGCTGGGGCTTGAGGCGCTTTCCGTCGGGCATGAACGTTCTCCAATTCAGACGAGTTACGATTGTAGGCAGCAGGCGTGGCTGGCGGCAACGCCTTTGGGGCGGCCTGCGTCGAAGTAAGTACGCGGGGTAAGCCGGCATTGGGTTGGCCGAATGACAGGAAGATGAAACGACTCTTGCAAATTCTGATTGGCCTGATGGCGGTGGCATTCGCAACCACCGCCGTTCGCGCGCAGGCGCCTGAGGGGCCGATGACGCCGCAACCGGGCATCGAGTTGCAAAAAGCGCCGGCGGGATTCAAGGTGCAAAGCCTGCTGGTCAATACTCCAGTGACGGTGCGAAACGCTGCGGGCCAGATGGTGCACACCCTGGAAGCGAGCGACTTTCGGATCCTGGACAACGGCGTGCCGCAGAAGATCACGCACTTCGATTTGGGAGGCGATCCCATTTCGCTGGTGGTTGTGGTGGAGACGAGTTCGCGGATTGCCACGATTCTGCCGGAGATTCGCAAGACCGGCATCCTGATTTCACAAACGGTGATGGGACCGACAGGCGAGGCTGCGGTGCTGGGGTTCGACAGCCGCATCACCAGGCTGCAGGATTTCGACGATAAGACGGACACGCTGGAGAGCACGCTTTCGACGCTGCAAGAAGGGGACGACGGCTCGCGGTTGTTCGACGCGATGTCGAAGGCCGTGGAAATGCTGAAGCAGCGGCCGGAGAGTTCGGCAACGGATTTGGGGAAACGGCGGGTGATGCTGGTGGTGAGCGAGGCGCACGATTCGGGCAGCGAAGAGAAGCTGGGGGAGGTGCTACGGCGCGCGCAACTGGCGAACGTAGCCATTTATGCCGTGGGCGTTTCCGGAGCGAAAGCGGATTTGAAGCGCGATCCGAATGAGACTTACAAAAAGCCACCGCGCGTGACACCGGAAGGAACGTACAGCACGCCGCCACCGCCGGGAACGGTGCAGACGCCGACGACGGAGCTGCAACAGCAGGAAGCGGGAGCGCCGGCGGCGGGAGCGGTGGCGCTGGCCGTGTGGGTGATTCAGCACGCGAAAGACAAAGTGACGTCGCGGCAGTTGGAGATTGCGGCGGCGGCTACGGGCGGAGTGCACGCTTCGGCATGGAAGCAGCAGACGCTGGAAAAAGTGATTGACGAAATTGGCGGTGAATTGCACGCGCAATACACGATCACGTACGCGCCGACGGGAACGGACGGCGAGGGCTATCACGAAATTTCGGTGCAGCTGGACCGCAAGGACCTGACGGTGCGCGCACGGCCGGGGTATTACGTCTCAGCACCGGGAATATGAGCACGCGTCGCGAAGTTTAGTAGAGTAGGGCGATGAACGGCCCACAGCCAACGGTGGCGTTGCGCCTCGCGGTTTCTGACGACATACCGAGACTCGAGGAACTCATTGAAGTATCCGTGCGGGTGTTGCAGCGCGGGGAATATTCCGAAGCACAGAGGGAAGGCGCGCTGGGAACGGTGTTCGGCGTGGATACGCAATTGATCGCCGACCGGACGTATTATGTAGCGGTCGCGCGAGGCGACGACGGGAGTGAGATTTTGGTGGGGTGTGGCGGCTGGAGCAAAAGGAAGACTCTATTCGGCAGCGATCACGGGCCGGATCGCACGAGTGAGCTGCTCGATGCGGGGAAAGACGCAGCGAAGATTCGCGCATTTTTTGTGCATCCGGAGTGGGCGCGGCGCGGAATTGGCACACTGATTCTGAATGAGTGCGAAGAGGCGGCGCGCAAGACGGGATTCCGGCGACTCGAGATGGGCGCGACGCTGACAGGAGTGCCGATGTATGCGGCGCGAGGATATAAAGAGGTGGAACGAATCTCCGTACCGCTGAAAAATGGAGCTTCGTTGCCGGTCGTGCGCATGGCGAAGGAAATCCGATGATTTCGCGACGGACATTTTGCGGGATAACGGTTGGAGCGATTTCCGCATTCTGTTTAAAAGCGGAAAGTATGGGCGCCGTGCAACTACCGCAACCGGATCACATCATTCTGGGCTGCAAAAACCTGGACGATGGCATCGCGTACATGGAGAAACTTTCCGGGTATCACGCGGCGATTGGCGGATCGCATCCGGGCCGAGGCACGCGGAACGCGCTGCTGAAGCTGGGCCACAAGTCATACCTGGAAATTCTGGCGCCGGACCCGTCGCAGCCGGAACTGAAATGGCACAAGGATTTGGCAACGCTGGATGCGCCGCTTCTGGTGGGGTGGGCGGTGGCCATCAAAAACATCGAGCAGTATGCGACCCATCTTCGCGGACACGGGGTCGCCTGTATAGGACCCAACGCGGGCTCGCGCGTCACGCCGGCGGGCCAGACGTTGCGGTGGAAGACGCTGGTGCTGGAGGACGACAAGCAAGGAATCCTGCCATTCTATATTGAATGGGCGCCGGATTCGGCCCACCCGTCATCGACGGCGCCCGGCGAGTGCGTATTGGACCATTGGGTACGCACGGGCCAGCTAGCGGAAATGCCGCCGCCAGGACCGGAGTATCGACCGGCGCGGATAGCGGACGCGCCCGACGCGCAACTGCACGCGCAGATCAGCGGGAGCCGCGGAGAATTCGAGCTGAAGTCTCGCGCGATCCCATCGGAGAGATGGAGCAAAGCCATCCCTTAGGCAGCGTATTGTTCCATCCCTTTTGCATGCTATACTTTGAGGTCTGCCTCCCTAGCTGCGGAAGCGGCAGGGGAGCGGTGTCCAAACGGGGTTTGACCTCGCAGCGCGGGGTGCCTTTTCTTAGCTAGGGGGATTTATCGCAGAGCGGAATTTCCGGCAAGCCGACCGTACGCGAATTAATGAGCGGATACGCGCTCGGGAAGTGCGGGTCATCGATGAAGAAGGTGCGCAGTTAGGCGTGATGCAGCCGTTTGAGGCGCTTCGCCTGGCCCGCGAACGGGGATTGGATCTGGTGGAGATATCGCCAACGGCGGATCCGCCAGTTTGCAAGATTACCGACTACGGTAAATACCAATACCAGCTGAATAAGAAGGCGCACGAGCAGCGGAAGAGCAGCCGCGGTTCGCAGTTGAAGGAAGTGAAGTTCCGGCCGGCGACCGCGGAGCACGATTATCAGGTTCGCAAGAATCAGATCATCCGGTTTCTCGGCGAGGGACATAAGGTTCGCGCGATGATTTTCCATCGCGGGCGCGAAATGGCGCACCAGGAAGTGGGCCGCGCGAAAATGACGCGTCTGCTGGGGGAAATTGGCGAGCACGCTCAGATTGAAACGCCACCTCGGATGGAAGGCAACGTCCTGGTAGCGCTGCTGGCTCCGAAGAAGGGCGCAGGCGCACCAGCGCGGAGTTCGGCACCGGCGCAGCAGAGCGCGTAACGCGGAAAATTTCAGAACTCGAGCAGAACAGTTCGCACGGAGAGGATTCAAGAGCAATGCCACGCAATTCGATGAAACCGAAGAAGAAGCTGAAGACCCATCGCGGCGCGAAGAAGCGCTTCAAGATTACGGCCACCGGCAAGATTCTGCGCATGCACTCGGGCAAGCGCCACCTGCTGGGCACGAAAGCGGCAAAGCGCATGCGGAAGCTGAAGAAGCTGACGAAGGTGAACGAGCGCGACGTGGCCGCGGTGCGGCAGATGATGCCCTACGGGGCGTAGTGATATGGAATTTGGCTGCGACGTTGGTTGAGCGCAGCAAGAGAGTTTGCGGATTTTCGAATCCGTGAAACGAGCCAGGCAGCGCTACACGGGTGCCTGCCGGCCGTTCGCCCAGTTCGCGGGGCACAGGCGCTGATTTTCGAATCGGCGCACGCTGCGAAGCGCGGCTTCGGTTGCGCGGCGCGGCAAAACACACCGGAAACAAACCCGTTGCTTTGAAGCGCCGCGCCGTTTTGCGTTTCGCCGCAACCTGTTTCGTTTCCCAATTATTTGAAGGAGAAAACCCATGCCACGCGTAAAACGCGGCACGAAGCGCCGGGCCCGGCGCAAGAAGTATCTCAAGAGGACCAAGGGCTTCTTCCTCACGAAGAGCAAGCTGTACCAGTCCGCACAGGAAGCGGCGAATCGCGCGGACCGTTATGCGAAGCGCGACCGCCGTGTGAAGAAGCGGCAGTACCGGCGGCTGTGGATTCAGCGCGTCGGGGCAGCAGCCCGGCAGAACGGCCTGAGCTACGGGCAGTTGATTCACGGGCTAAAAGCGGCCGGCGTTTCGATCGATCGCAAAGTGCTAGCGGATATTGCGGTGCACGATGCAGCGGGGTTCACGCAGCTCGCGGAAAAGGCCAAGGCGCACGCGCCGAAGCCTGCCGCCAAGAAGGCCTAGCAACCTAACTCGGCTTCCAGCCGGCGATCGTCTTCCGCTGTAGGGGCGCGATATATCGTGCCCCTACGGTGTAATCTATCCTGCGAACATGCCAATTACAGAAACCGACCTCGATAAGACGCTCGCTGCTCTCGGCATAACGTCCGCCGAGCATGTCGTCGAGCGTTTCGCGGAATTGCGCGCACACTTCGACGAGGACGTGGCAAAGGCCGGCGATGAGAATTTGTGGAAGACCCTGCGGGATGCATGGCTCGGGCGCAAGTCGGGCGTGCTGACGCTGGTTACGGACAACTGGCTGAAGCCCGCGGCGCCGGAACTGAAGCGTGCGGTAGGCGCTTCCTTGAATGAATTGCGGGCGCATGTGGATGCGCAGATTGAAGCGCGGCGCGCCGCGATTGAGGCAGGCGCGGAATCGGCGGCGACTGCCAAAGAACGCGTTGACCTTTCCCTTCCCGGCGTAATGCGGCCGATCGGCACACACCACTTGATTCGCCAGGTATTTCAGGAAATCGAAGACATATTCTTTTCCATTGGATTTTCGGTGGTCGAGGGGCCGGAGATCGAGACGCCTTATTACAACTTCGAGGCGTTGAATATTCCGGAGCACCATCCGGTGCGCGACGACATGGACACGTTCTACCTGGAACTGCCGAAGGGCGCGCCGGGGCAACTGTTGCTGCGCACGCACACTTCGCCCGTGCAGATTCACACCATGGAACGGCGGGAGCCGCCGGTACGCGTGATCGTGCCGGGCAAAGTGTACCGCCGGGACAATCCTGACGCGACGCACTCGTTCATGTTCCACCAAATTGAAGGCTTGGCGGTGGACACGGACATCACCTTCTGCGATTTCACCGGGACGATTGATTATTTCGTGAAGCAGTTTTTTGGCGAGGGCGTGAAAACGCGATTCCGGCCGAGCTATTTCCCGTTCACGGAGCCTTCCGTGGAGTTCGACGCTTCGTGTGTGTTCTGCGGCGGCAGCGGCACGGCGAAAACGGGCGGGACGTGCGGCAAGTGCAAAGGCTCGGGGTGGATTGAGCTATTTGGCGCGGGCATGGTCGATCCCGCGGTGTATGGCTTCGTGAATTACGATCCGGCAAAGGTGAGCGGATTCGCGTTTGGGATCGGCATCGACCGGCTGGCCATGCTGAAGTATGGCATTGACGACATTCAGGTGTTTTTCCAGAACGATGTGCGGTTCTTACGGCAATTTCCGTAGTCGAATCGGAGAGCGATACGAGAGATTCCTCGCTTCGCTCGGAATGACGGTTAACGGAACGTGGATGTAGGAATGACGTTTCAGGACGCGAAAAAACGGTTTTCGAATCGCGCGGAAGACTATGCGCGCTACCGGCCAGGGTATCCCCGGGAGATTCTGGGGCTGCTGGGCACGTGGTGCCAATTTTCGCCGCAGCATGTCATCGCGGATATCGGGTCGGGTACGGGATTACTGAGCCTGGTTTTTCTGGAAAACGGGAATCGCGTGTTTGGCGTGGAACCGAACGCGGAGATGCGCGCGGCGGGCGAGGCGTTTTTGAAGCGCTACCCGCGGTTCACGAGCGTGGCGGGTTCGGCGGAGGCAACCACGCTGCCGGACGAGAGCGTGGATTTCGTAGCGGCGGCACAGGCATTCCACTGGTTCGAGAAGGAGCCCACGCGGCGGGAATTTCGCCGCATCCTGAAGCCGGGCGGGCGCGTAGTTATTTTGTGGAACGAGCGTTTGCTGGAGGAGACGCCGTTCTTGCGCGAGTACGAAGAGTTGTTGCGGCGGTTCGGCACGGACTACGCGCGGGTGCATGAGAGTTATCCGCGCAGCGAGCAGATGCTGGAGTTTTTCGGCAAGAACGAATTCACGTCGCACGCGCTGCCGAATGGGCAGGAGTTCGATTGTGCGGGCTTGAGCGGGCGGTTGCGCAGCAGTTCGTATGCGCCGAGCGCAGAGCATCCGCAGTTTGAGCCGATGATGGAGGAATTGCGGCGGATCTTTGAGGCGCACCAGGTAGATGGCAAGGTGCGCATGGAATACAGAACGCGAGTCTACACGGGAAGATTGGATGTTTTGGAATAGACGATGAAAGTCGCATACAACTGGCTGAAGGAATTCGTCGAGGCGGCCGCCTCGCCGGAGGAGATTGCTTCGCGGCTGGCACTTTCCGGCACGAACATCGCGGGAATCGAGAATGAAGCACATGGCGCGGTGATTGATGCGGAAGTGACGTCGAACCGGCCGGACTGCCTGGGCATGCTGGGGATTGCGCGGGAAGTGGGAGCAATTTACCGTTTGCCGCTGAAGTTTACGGCGCCGAAACCGGTGGAGAGTGGAGCGGGCAAGGCGAGCGACGCGGTCAGCGTAAAGATTGAAGCGGCGGAATTGTGCGGGCGATTCACCGCGCGGGTGCTTCGCGGCGTGAAGATTCAACCGTCGCCGGCGTGGCTGAAAAGCCGGCTGGAAGCGGCGGGAGTGGCGTCGATCAACAACGTAGTGGATGTGACGAACCTGGTGATGCTGGAACTCGGACACCCGCTGCACGCGTTTGACTACGACCTGGTGAAGAATCACTCGCTCGTGGTGCGGCGGGCGAAAGACGGCGAGAAGATGCGCACGCTCGACGGGATCGAGCGGACGTTGGATTCGAGTATCTGCATGGTGTGCGACGGAGATGGGACGAGGGCCGTGGGCATCGGCGGAATCATGGGCGGCGCGGAAACGGAGATTTCGTTTTCGACGAAGAATGTTCTGATCGAGTGCGCGTGGTTCGATCCCATTGCGATCCGGCGGGCGGCGCGAACGTTGAAACTACACACGGAAGCGAGCACGCGGTTTGGGCGCGGGGCTGATCCGGAGATGGCGGAAGTGGCGTCGAGACGCTCAGCGGAACTGATTCTGCAGCTGGCGGGCGGGGAGCTGCTTGCCGGCGTTGTGGACGTGTATCCGGGGAAGAAAGGGCCGAAGAAGATTCGGCTAACGCGCGCGGAACTCTTGCGCATCATGGGCGCGGACGTGCCGGATAAAGATGTGGAAGCGATTTTGTCGGCGCTGGGATTCGCGCCGATGCGTGTGGATCAGACGCGGGGCTCGGCGAATTCCCTGCTGGCGGCGTGGGAATGCACGCAGCCTTCGTGGCGCGCGGATGTGGAGCGGGAGATCGATCTGATTGAGGAAGTGGCGCGTGTGCATGGCATGGAAAATTTTCCGCCGAGATTGCCGGCGGCCCGCGCGGGAGCAGCTCGGCTGCCCCATCAGGAAGCGGAAACGCGTTTGCGCGAACGGCTGATCGGGCTCGGATATCACGAGATTCTAACGATTCCGCATGTAGCGGAGGCGCGGAATGAGCTGTTCCGCCCCGTGGACGCTGCGCCGGCGAAGCTGGCGAATCCGTTGAGCGAAGAGGCAAGCGTGTTGAAATCGACGGGCGCGGTGACAATGGCGGCGGCGATTGAGTGGAATTTGAACCACGGACAACGGAACGTGCGGCTATTTGAGATTGGCAGCCAGTATCGCTTCGTGAATGGGAAACCGGTGGAGACACGCACATTGACGATTGGCGCCACGGGTGTGGCGCGCGCTCAGGGACTGTACGATCCGGCGCGTGAATACAATTTTGGCGACCTGAAGGGCGATCTCGATGCGATCGGTGTGCTGTCTGGCGGGTTGCGCTGGGAAAGTGGCGGGCCGGAATGGCTGAATGTGGCGAAGCGCGGCACGATTTTCCTGGGCAAGGAAAGCAACCAGCCTCTTGGCATGGCTGGATTGCTGGCCAAGCGCGTGGCGGACAAGCTGAAATTCCGGCAGGACGTATTCATCGGAGAAATTGCGCTGGGGCCATTCTATTGCATGTATTACGGCGTGAAGAATAACCGGCGGTATGAAGCGTTGCCGCGTTTCCCGAGCGTGGAACGGGATTTTTCCTTGTTCCTGGCGGATGGGGTGCCGTTTATCGAAGTGCGCAAGGCCATCGAAGCGCTGGGGATTGCGGAGATTAGTTCGATTGAGGCAGCGGACCTGTTCCGCGGAAAGAATGTGCCCGCCGGGAAATACTCCCTACTGGTGCGTGTGACGTTCCAGAGCAACGAAGCAACGTTCACCGATGCGCAAATCAGTGATTTTTCGGCGCGGATTGTAGCGGCGCTCGAGAAAAGCGCGGGCGCCTCGCTGCGCGCCAGCTGAAACATCGACAGCACAAACCCGTTCGAAGACAAAGCTGCGAGGTGTAGATCAGTTGAGATCTTTTCGTCGCAAAAAAACGCACCTCAGAATGTCAACTCTCCGGAGTCTTGCGCGAACCTTCCCCAATGATCCTGCCAGGACATGCAAAGACCTCAGGCCTCGAAGGCCTGAGCTACAGAGATTCACGTATTCACTCTGCTCCTATTCGCACTGTTTCAGGGCGCGTTCCACGAGATTGAGGCAGCGTTCGGCCTGCTCTTTCAACAATTCATCGCGGTCGTTGCGCTCGGAGCGCACACTGTGCAACTCATCGGCAATGGCCAGCGCGGCCATCACGGCGAGTCTCTGCGTATCTACGGTGGGGGTCAATTCAGAGATAGCGCGCATTTTCTCGTCGACATAGGCGGCAAGCTTCTGGACGTACTCCTCGTCGAGTTCGCCGCCGACCGAGAAAGTCTGGCCGAAGATCTGGATACGCGTCTGCGCCATCTCGCTCTCTTATTGTGACCAGGAAGTGGGATTGCGGTCCCAGCGATGGGCGCGCAATTTCTTGTGCAGATCGGGGGGAAGCGGGCCCGCGACGCCAGCGGAGCAATTGGCTTCGACATTCTTGAGTTTGCGCATGCCGGGAATGGTGGTACTGACGTCGGGATTATTCAGGATGAAGCGCAGCGCGATCTCCGGCATGGTGTGGCCGGCGGGGATCACAGGCCGTAACGCCTCGGCGCGCGCCACGCTGGCTTGCAAATTTTCTGGAACGAAATAGGTGTTGCGCCAATCGCCGGCGGGCCATTTGGAATCGAGGGTGAGCGTGCCGGTGAGTGTGCCTTCATCGAAGGGCACACGCGCGATGACCGCAGCGTCTTTCATGCGACAGATGGGGAACAGCGCGTCCTCGGGATTCTGGTCGAAGACGTTGTAGATCACCTGGACGGCTTCGGCGTGGCCTTCGAGCACCGCGCGGATGCCATTCCACGGCTCCCAACGATTGACGCTGAGGCCGAAAGCGCGAACCTTGCCGCTTTTTTTCATATTTTCGATGGAGCGCGGCAGGCGTTCGTCGTTGAGCCAGCGGTCTTCCCAGGTGTGGAGCTGCATCAGGTCAATGGTGCCGACGCCGAGATTCTTGAGGCTTTTCTCGATGTATTCCTCGATGTAATCAGGCGGATAACAATCGTCGAGCGTGAAGGTGCGCGTGCTGGGCCAGCGGCGATTCTTCGGCGGAATTTTTGTGGCGACATAGAGATGCTTGTCGGGTCCGCCGGAGCCATCGTTCTTGTGATCACGAAGAATGGAGGCAAGGATCTGTTCGCTCTTGCCATCGCCATAGGCCCAGGCGGTATCAAAGAAATTGCAGCCGAGCTCCACCGCGCGGTGCAGGGAACGCAGGGTCTCCGCGTCGTCGGATTCCTCCCAACCCGCCAGTCCCCACATGCCGTAGCCGATTTCGCTGACCTTCCAGTTGGTACGACCAAAGCGCCGGTAATTCATGAAGTCTCCCGAGGTTTTGCAGCCATTGTATCGGAAACGCAGCGGCGATGTGGAGCGGGGCCTGTTATCATCCTTGCGCGAAAAAGGAGAGCGACCAGCCGTGTCTGAATCCAAGCCATTGCAGAAGCGCGACAACGTTTGGGGAAGCGATGTGGCGCTTCTGATTTATATCGCCGTAGCGACGATCGTCGCGCACGCAGTGACCGGAGGGAAATATGGCTTTCACCGCGACGAACTGGCGACGCTGGAAGATGCGCGGCATCTGGACTGGGGATTTGTGGCCTATCCGCCGCTGACGCCGTTCTTCGGACGGCTTTCGCTGATGCTGTTCGGCACGTCGCTGGCCGGATTTCGATTCTTCGCGGCGGTGGCGGAAGCGGGGGCGGTGGTGCTGACGGGCCTAATGGCCAAGGAACTGGGCGGCAAGCGCGGAGCGGTGCTGGTGGCGGCGTTTGCAGCGATTCCCTTCTGTCTGGGCGGCGGCGCGCTGATGCAGTACGTGTCGTTCGACTATTTTTTCTGGGTGCTGACAGCGTATGGCGTGTTGCGGTTGCTGAAGAGCGATGATGCGCGGTGGTGGCTGGTGATAGGGGCGTCATTGGGCCTGGGCATGGAAACGAAATCGACGATGGGGTTCCTTGCGCTGGGCGTGGTGGCCGGCGTTTTGTTCACGGACGCGCGGAGGTTTCTGCGAACGAAGTGGCTGTGGTATGGCGTGGGGCTGTCGATTCTGCTGTTTTTGCCGAATGTGGTGTGGCAGGCGCGACACCATTTCATTTCCCTGGATTTTCTGAGCTACATTCACGCGCGAGATATTCGTATCGGCCGCACCAAGGGGTTTTTGCCGGATCAATTGAAGCTGACGCTGCTGGCGCTGCCATTGTGGATTGCGGGATTGCATTTTTATGCGGTGTCAGCGGCGGGAAAACGGTTTCGGGCGCTGGGTTGGATGTACATTGTGCCGCTGCTGCTGTTCATCGTGGCGCAGGGGCGCGGGTATTACCTGGCTGCGGCGTATCCGATGCTCTATGCGGCTGGAAGCGTGTGGGGTGAGCAAAAGCTGGCGACGATGAGGAGGGGCTGGGCGAACCTGCTGCGTGGAGTAGCGTGGGTGGCGTTGCTGGCTGATATTACCTTGGTGGCGGCGATTACGTTGCCGATGGCGCCTGTGAATTCGCGGTTGTGGCGGTTTGCGAGCAAAATCAATGGAGATTTGCGCGAGGAACTGGGCTGGCAGGAGTTGACGGAAACCGTGGCGCTGATTCGCGACAAATTGCCAGCGGAGGATCGCGCGCGGCTTGGGATTCTGGCGGGAAATTACGGCGAGGCGGGCGCGTTAAATCTGTACGGGCCGGACTATGGCTTGCCGACGGCGATCAGCGGGACGAATTCATTTTGGCTCCGTGGTTACGGAGAACCGCCGCCACAAACGGTGATCGTTACGGGATTTACACAGCATTGGGTGGAGGAACATTTTGGGGCGTGCGAACTCGCCGGGCACACGGCGAATCGGTATGGAGTGCCGAACGAGGAGACGGAAGATCATCCCGACATTTTTGTTTGCCGTGGATTGAGACAAAGTTGGCCGGAGTTCTGGAAGAATTTCCGGCGGTTCGGTTGAGGACTGCCTAAATCGACGCGAGGGAGCGACGATAGCGTCGGCGAAGGAACCAAACTGGGATGGCCAAAATGGCCAGCCAGATGATGAGCGTCAGGCCATACTCGGCGAAGAACAAAATAATTCCCAGAATCGTCTCGCTGGCATTGCGATAGCCGTTAATCATGGCGTTGTGCAGGCGCGAACTGGCGGAGATCGGCGGCACAGCAAGCTGCGCCTGATACACTTCGGTCAGAATCAGGTTCACGGAAGCGTATTCGACGCGGTGCTCCAGCGTTTTTTGCTCAGCCTCCATGGCTTCGATTTCGCCGCGCACACGGGCGATTTCCTGCTCGACTTCCAGAACATCGCTCATTTTGCCGGTACGCTGCGCCAGGATGGCTTGCAGGCGCTGCTCGGTTTCGCGGGAGTTCTTCAGGCGCGCGACGAGGTCGGCGTGCTGCTGCGTGACTTCTTCGGCGTTCTGCGTTTCCTCCTGCAAACGTCCCAGCGATTTCAATTCGGCAAGCGTGGGGCCCAAGTCCTGCGCGGGCACTCGCAAGAACGCCACGAGCGTGCGCGGAGCGTTTTCGACGGTGCTGGCTTTGAGATCAGAGGCGTAGGCGTGGTGGCGCGCCAGGATGGCATCGAGGGCAGCGCGGGCGCCGGCGAAATCTTTGATCACCAGCGTCAAAGAAGCTGACCGTGCGATCATTGGAGCTTGCGGTTGGTAGGTCGGGGCGGCCTCGCCCGCTCCGCCTCCAGCAACAGCTTCAGATTGAGTTGAACGCGTGCTGGCGGACGGAAACGCCATATCCATATGCGACTCTGGTCGATTGACAGATGCACTGTCGACACTCACAGGACGCTTGCCCATCCAGCCTTCCAATTCATGCTGCTTGCGTGTGTAGTTACCGGTGAGAACGCCGAACGACAACAATACGGATGCTACAACTACCCCGACAGCCCATTGCTTCCAGTTCCAGAGACTCACCCGAACAAAGATGTTGGGTCCACTGACCGGACCGCCGGAACGGATGTTCTTCGCGTTCTCAAGAATGCCATCGGCAAGTCTTTGCGGAATCGGTTGAACTCGCCAATCGGCTAGCGAGTTCGAAGAGGACCGAAAGGTAGCAGCGCGGGAGGCGCATTCGGGGCAGTGTTCAAGATGCTGGTTGACGGGCTGTGCCTGCTCTGCGGAAAGCTCGCCATCGAGAAAGGCCATCACGTCTTCGGGCGCGGAATGTGTCGCAGCGGTATTCATACGCGTTCCTCGGATTCTGTGAGCTTGGGTGCGGCGGCGGGCGCCGGGGATTGCAGCAGCTCGCGGAGGGCCATGCGCGCGCGGAAGAGGCGGGAGCGGACGGTGTTCAGCGGCAAGTGGAGCAGTTCGGCGATTTCCGCGTAGCTTAATTCTTCAAATTCGCGCAGGAGCAGGATTTCGCGGTCAGTGGCATCGAGCTTGGCCACTGCCTCGCGGAGATAGAGCGACGCGTCTGTGCCGTCGCGAGTCGCGGGATCATGAGCGCTTTTGCGTTCACCAAGAAAAGTGGCGCGGAAGGCGTGTTTACGGCGATGGGCACGCAAGATCTTGAACGCGATGGCGTAGAGAAAGGTTCGGAACAGGGCGCGGGGTTCGTAGCGCGCCGCGCCACGGACGATAGCGAGGAACGTCTCCTGGGTAAGTTCTTCGGCCTGGGCGGGATCGGCAACACGGCGGCGAAAGAAGCCGAAGACGGGTTGTTTGTAGCGCTCAAACAGCTGAGTGAAAGCGTCGGCGGTACCTTGCGCGAATTGCTGCATCAGCTGTTCGTCGGTGGGCGGGCTGACAGGCTGTCCTGCTGCGATGTCGTTTGGCGCGTCGTCCATGGAATTGGCGGGAATAGCCTCCGAGTGTAGAACGAACGGCGGCAGCGCGTCTTGCATGGCGGGAGCATGAGCCTCTCACTATAGGTAATGCCACGAGGCGGCAAAAAGTTCCCGGCGGGTGCCTGAAACTTGGACTGCGGCGACGGATGCCGGGCTGAAGGCCCGCAATAACAACGAACGGACGGCACGCGAAAACGGAAAGGCCTCACCCCTGGAAGGGGTGAGCTACAGGGCGCACAGGCTAATCCGTGCCGTGACGAGCACGGCCAGCCTCCGAAGGCGGAGCCCTACAAGATCCCGGAAGGGGTTTTCCCGCTTACGGCTGAGGGGTAGGGGCGCCCTGCTGCGCTTCTTCGATGGCCTTCTGAAACTCCGGATGTTCCGCGAGCACTTCCATGATGGAAGTGCTCCCGATTTGTTCGCCCAATTTCTGGCCCTGACGCATCATCTCGTTCATCATCATGGGCGTGACGTGGACCGCCTTCTGTCCCAAAGGTGACTCGTAAAAAGTGATGAGCCCCTTGATTTCGAGCGGCACGGCGAGATCGAGGAGTTGTTGCAGGTCCAGTTTGGAGTGAAATTTCACGTAACCAATCGCTTACAGAACCTGCGAGTCCATGGACACAACCGTTCCAGAAGGCCAACTGGCCAAGCGACCGGGTGCGGTAGAGACTCAGACCTGGAGGACGTCGCCTTCACGGGCAAAGAGCTGGTAGAGGATGGGGCTGATGATGCGGCCGAGAGCGAGGCGGGAGACCAGACCAGCGACGATGACGATGGCGAAGGGTTTTTGCGAGTCGGAGCCCACTCCGGTGGACATGGCGGCCGGCAACAAACCCAGGCAGGCAACCAGCGCGGTCATCATGATAGGGCGCAGGCGGACGAGAGAGCCTTCGTAGGTAGCCTGGAAGATACTCTGGCCCTGGAGGCGCAGTTTGTTGATGTAGGAGACGTCGATGACCGCGGTTTCGACGGCCACGCCCATGAGGACGAGCAAGCCGAGGACCGAGGAGGCGCTGAAGGGCGTGTTGGTGAGCTTCAGGGCGATCAGCGCGCCGACCGGTTCGGTCATGATGACGCTGAGGACGACAGCGAGCGGGAATTTGAAGTTGCCGTAGAGGGCGAAAAGAATGAGAAAAATCAGCATAACGGCGAGCGGGCCGATGAGGGATAGTTGAGCCTTGGCGTCGAGCAATTCGCTGTATTCACCGCCCCAATCGAGGCGATAGCCCTCGGGCAGTTTTATATTTTTCGCGACGGCAGCCTGGCCGGCCTTGACGATGCCCTCGAGGTCGCGGCCATCAATCGAAAACTGAATGCCGATGTAACGCGAATTATTTTCGCGATAGATGAAGGAGGCGCCGGTGGCTTCACGGATCGTGGCGAGTTCGGAGAGCGGAATTTGCTGGCCGGCGGGCGCGGGAACGAGCAGGTCGCCAATCTGACGGGCGCTGGAGCGGAATTGCGGTTGCATGCGGACGATGAGGTCGAAGAGTTTTTCACCTTGAATGACTTGCGTGGCCGCTTGTCCGCCGACGGCGGCTTGCACAACGGTTTCGACGTCGGCCACGTTGATGCCATAGCGAGCGATTTTCTGGCGGTCGGCATCGATGAGCAGGCTGGGCTGGCCGAGTTCGCGGACCACAGTGAGCTCGGTGAAACCTCTGGTCTGGCCGAGTGCGCGCTTGATTTCAAGGGCCTTTTGTTCGAGGGCATTGAGGTCCGTGCCGAAAATTTTGACGGCGAGAGCGCTCTTCAATCCTGTGAGGGCTTCGTCGACAGCGTCTTCCGCGGGCTGCGTGTAGTTAAAGATCACGCCGGGATAGGATTGCAGTTTCTTCTCGATCGCTTCCTGGAGTTCGGCTTTGTTGTGAATCGAGCCCTCTTTCCAGGATTTATCGTTGTACGGTTTGAGGCCGACGTAGAACTCGCAGTTGAAGAAGCCGGTGGGGTCAGTTCCATCATCAGGGCGGCCGAGTTCGGAGCCAACGACGGTGACTTGCGGGTAGCTGGAGAGCAGCGCGCGGACTTGCGGCGCAAACTTGCTGGCCTCTTCGAACGAGATGGTGTACGGCATGGTGGCGCGCACCCAGATGGCGCCTTCGTCGAGATGGGGCATAAATTCGCCGCCGATGGAGGGAACGAGCAGCAGCGTGGCGCCGAGAATGAGCACCGCGGCGAGAATGGTGAGCTTGGGCCGCTGCATGCAGAAGTTGAGTTCGCGGCCGTACTCGGCGCGGATCCATTCGTAAATGCGATTGCGCTTCTCTTCGGCGCCCTTGTGGAACCAGTAGGAGACGAGCACGGGCACAAGCGTGAGAGTAAAGAGCAGCGCGCCGAGGAGCGCGAAGGCCATGGTGTTGGCCATGGGGCGGAAGAGCAGCCCGGCGGGTCCGCGAAGCGCGTAAATCGGAATGTAGCCGGCGATGATAATAGCGACGGAATAAAAAATCGGGCGATCGACGTCGCGAGCGGCGGCGAGGATGACATCCTGCAGCTTGTAATCTTCACCTTTCCGTAGCGAGAGCTCGCGGTAGATATTTTCGACCATGACGATGGTGCCATCGATGATGATGCCGAAGTCGATGGCGCCGATGGAGAGCAGGTTGGCGGCTTCGCCGTGAGCGTTAAGGAAGATGAAAGCGAAGAGCAGAGCGAGAGGAATGGTGAGCGCGGTAATGAGGGCAGCGCGAACGCTGACGAGGAAAAAGATGAGCACGATGAGGACGAGCACCATGCCACGCAGGAGGTTGCGTTCGACGGTGTCGGTGGTGACGCGGACGAGGTCGCTGCGGTCGTAGTAGGGCCGGATTTTGACGTCGGGCGGGAGGATATTCCTGTTGATATCTTCGGTTTTCTTTTCAACGGCGGCGAGCACGTTCTGCGCCTGTTCGCCGCGGCGCATCAGGATGACGCCTTCGACGGCGTCGTCATTTTTCTGGAAGCCAAAGATGCCGAGGCGCGGGGCGTGCCCAATTTCCACGTGGCCGATGTCTTTGACGCGGATCGGCACGCCATTCTGACTGGCGACGACGACCTGCTCGATGTCCTCGGTGGTTTTGATGAGGCCAAGGCCACGAACGTAGTAGAACTGGCCACCCTGCGAGTAGAATCCGCCGCCGGTATTCGCATTGTTGGCGGAGAGAGCGGCGAGAACTTGCGCGACGGGGAGATGGTAGTTGTAGAGGCGGGTGGGATCGAGGAGCACCTGATATTGCATGGTGGTGCCGCCAAAACCGGAATCATCGGCAACACCGGGCACGCTGCGGTACTCGCGCTCGATAATCCAGTCCTCCATGGTTTTCAGTTCCTGGGGCGTGCGGTCGGGACTTTCGAGCACGTAGCGATAGACCAGGCCGCTGGGACTGAAAGGCGGCGCCATGGACGGAGTGACGCCGGTTGGGAGCTGTGCGTCGGCGAGGCGCTGGAAGACGACCTGGCGCGCGAAGTAAGGATCGGTGCCCTCGTCGAAAGTAAGCCGCACATCGGAGAGGCCGTAGAGCGAAATGGAGCGCATCACCTGGAGGCGTGGCGTGCCGTTCATGGCGAGTTCCAGCGGAAGCGTGGCGAGGCGTTCGACTTCTTCGGCGGCGTGGCCCGGCCACTGGCTGATCAACTCGACCATGGGCGGTGAAAGATCGGGGTAAGCGTCGACAGGCATGTGCTGAAACGAAACGGTGCCGGCGATGATGATGAGCACGGTCATCATGACCACCAGGAAGCGCTGCTGCAGGGCGAATTGGACGATGCGATGGATCATTTAGTGTTGGAGCGAATTCTTGAATTGCAGGAACAGCGCGCCATCGCCCACGACCTGCTCCCCTTCCTTCACACCGGAAGCAATCTCGGTGCGACCGGCGTTGCTATCGCCAATTTTCACGAGCCTGCGCGCGAACTGGTTGTTTTGTGCGTGCACGTAGACGTACGGCTGATTTTCGGTGTCGCGCAGAACTGCAGCGTCGGGGACAGTCAGTGCATAGGGATTAACGCCCGCGAGCACGGAAGCAACGACGTACATGTCTTTTTTCAGCTTGCGGCCGGGATTTTCAGTGACGATGCGCGCCTGGAGCGTGTGTGTATTGGGATCGAGCGCGGGCGCAACGTAGGAGATCTTCCCATGGAAGGATTCGGGGTAGGACTCAGTATTGATGCTGACGCTGTCGCCGAGGCGAACATAAGCGAGATCGCTTTGATAAACGTTAACCAGCACCCAGACTTCGCTCATATCGGAAATCGTGAAGCACTGCGTGACGCCGCTTTGCAGCAGTTGGCCAGGGCCGACGAGGCGTTCGACGACTTCACCGCCGACGGGAGCGAGCAAGGGAATCTCCAGCGTGGTCTTGTTGGGATTCTTCAAGACCGAGTCGGGATCCTTAATGCCCAAAGCATGAAGGGTATCCTTGCTAGCCACCACGTCCGCTTCGGCCTGATTGCGCGTGGCTTCGGCTTGCTGCAAATCGCTTTCGGCGATAGCGCCGTGCGCGCACAAATCCTGCGAACGAACGAAGGTCTTATTGGCCAACTGCAAGGCTTCTTTTGCCTTGATGTAAGCCGACCGCGCCACCGAATAATCCGGGCTATTCACAGTGAGCAGTGGAGCTCCGGAGAGAACAACCTGGCCCGGCGCGACCAGAATTTCGTGGACTGGCCCGCCGACCGCGGGAAAGACCGGCGTGGTTTTGAATTGATTGAAGGCCACCGAGCCGGGCAGGCGGAGGACGCGTTGCAGAGGCGTTTTCTCAACGGGAACCACCTTGATATGCGGCAACTGGTCCTGGGGCACGCTGAAAAGTTGCGCGGTGTCGCTGGCGGATTCGTTGGCGGTGTAGGAAGTCATCTTGGATTCGGGCTCATTGACGCCACTGCCGCAGCCGGCGAACCAGAGTGCAGCAATGATGAGGAGAGCGAGTACGGTAGCGTCGCGATGTTTAAGGGTGAGAGTTTTCATGGCAGAGTCCTGGTTCCCACGGCCTGGCGCATCTGCTCGACAGTGACCATGTAACTGGCGAGCGCCTGACGATAGGCAAGCTGATTGGCGCGATAGCTGCGTTCGGAGTCGAGATAATCGAGCAGGCTGGCGGCGCCGCGGTGGTAGGCGTACTCGCTGATGTCGCGCGACTGCTTGGCCTGCTCGACATAGCCGCCGCGATAGAGCTGGATGATTTCGTCGTTGGCGCGGAGGGCGTAGAAGGCATCGACGACGTCGGTGAGCACCTGCTGGGAGGCTTCTTCGGCCAGCTGCTGCGATTGCGTAATGACGTACTTGGTGCGCGCAATTTCGCCCTGATTGCGGTCGAAGATGGGCAGCTGGATATTGAAGAAAAACGCGCCCGTGTTGGTGGCGGAAATGTGCGAGTAAGTGAATTGGGTGCCGAGGTCGCGTTTGGCATTGACTTCAGCGAGCTTCTCCGAACTTTGCGCGGCCACAACGCCGTGGCGCGCGGCCATCAGATCGGGGCGTGAACGGAGCGCCATGGCTTTGAATTCGTCCAGGCCGCCGTGGACGGGCTGGTAGTCCAGATCGCCGGCGACGTCGTAGACATCCGCGACGGATTCGAAGCCAACGAGCTGGCGGAGCGCGGCGAGGGCCTGAATTTTGGCGAGCTTCGCAGTGTTGACGTCGGTCTGGAATTGCAGGAGCTGCAGCTTGATCTTGAGGAGATCGCCCTCACTCATGTCGCCGGCTTTGCGGCGGGCTTCGCTGATGTCGACGGTGTTCTGGAAACTTTTGAGGTCCTGCTCGGCGAAATCGAGGGTGGACTTGGCGAGGAGTGCAGCGACGAACTGCTGGGCGACGTTGAAGGTAAGCTGGCGCTCGCTGTCGCTGACCATCCAGCGAGTCTGCTCGGTGGCATCTTTGGCGGCTTGCAGGCGGTGCTGGCGCTTCTTGCCGATTTCGATGAGATAACTGATGCCGAGATCGAACTGTGCCTGATTATCGATCCACTCGGAAGTAAATTTGTCGGGCTGAAAAATCGGCAGGAATTGGGCGTCCCAGTTAAGCACCGGGTTAGGCCGGAGATTCGCCGTAATTTCCTGCGCCTGATTCTGGAGAATGATGGTGCGGATGGCCTGGAGCGCATGATTGTGCTGCAACGCGAGGCGAATCGCATCGTCGAGCGAGATTCGGTCGGTCGCGACCGGCGTCGCGGCCTTTGCGGGCGGTGCCGGCGGAGTCTGCGGTGGATTCTGGCCCCGTGCCCAAGACGGCAGGGCCAGAAGAACTGCGGCCCAAACCATTCCCTTCTTCATTATTGATACTCCTCGGAATTCCCCAGAGACCGGGAATCAACTAGCGAATGGTCCGGATGAATAAAGGGACTGCTAAAGACGAGGGGATTACAGAGACGGAGGCGCGCGGAGCGATGCTGAACCAGACATCCGTGGAGGCGAAAACCTGCGCAGGTGCTAATTCGACCGGAGCGTTTGCCGGGGCAAGACTAATCGAAGGAGCGGAAGTGGCGACTGCCGCGCCGGCGATGGCGCAGAACGGGCAGAAATCTAAAGTTCCGCTGGCGGAAGTCAGGTCCGCGCAGAAATGGAATTGCGCCGCCAGGAAAACGAGTCCCAGCAGAAGTGCACAAATCCGCAGCTTATTGGTATTCCGCAGCATGCCTGGGCTTCTAGTAGGCCGGAAATGGTACCTCAAGTCCACAGCAGAATGGAAGAACCCCCGTGTGAGGTCACGGTTCAGCCTCAAGGTGAGAGGGCCGCTGGGCGGAGGAGGTTGCTCCGAGGGGACGGCTCGTGGATTCGCTATTTCTTTGCCAGCGAGGTTCTGACTTCCTGCAGCTCGGGGCGGTCGCCGGTGGGGCAGACTTCAGCGAGTTGCGCGTAAAGATTTTGCGCCAGCGTGGAGTTACCCGCGGCTTGAGCGGCGCGAGCGCCACCGAGAAGAGCATCGAACCGATTGGGAGTGTTCTTCAGAACGGTCTGATACTCCGCAAGAGCTTCGCCGGTTCGCTTGAGATCCGCGAGCATGTCGGCGAGCATTTCGCGCGCCGGCATGATCGTGGATTCGCCGCCATTCCGTTCCTCATACGCGACGGCGGCGCGCAATTCGTCGAGGGCCGCGTCGGCTTGGCCTTTCGCGAAGGCGAGCCAGGCCTCAGCCTCGCGAAGATCGGTGGCTTTTTCCTTGGGAGGCGGATAGCCGTCTTTTTGCGCCTGTGCCTCGCGCACCGTCACGCTTTCCTGAAGTCCTTTGACCGCGGTTTCGGCGGCAGCCACATCGCCGCTGCGAGCCGCGCCAATGGCCTTGGCCCAGCGGACGGTGTCAAGCTTGTCTGCGCTGACGGCGGGTTCTTGCAGCGCGGCGGCGTCCTTCCAGCGATGCAATTCCATAGCGGTGCGCGAAACCAGGTAGGTGCGATAGTTCTCTTTCCGCTCGTGAGAGGCGCCGACAACCTGATCCGAACGGGCAATCACTTCGCGAGCTTTGGCTTCCTGGCCGCTTTGCAGGTAGGAGTAATTGAGATAATCCATGGCGTGCGTCTGGTAATGGGCTTCGGCTTTATGTTCTTGCGCGAGGCGGCGCGCGGAAGCTTCAGAAGCGATGTTGGAGTTGATGGAATCCTGCCAGTAGCCCAGGCGGACGAAGATGTGCGAAGGCATGTGCAGAGCATGCGGTGAAGCGGGAGCGATGGCGGCATAGCGGCGGGCGGCAGCCAAGCCTTGCTGTGCAAGCTCGGGACGATCCGCGGCATGGATCAAGTAGTGGGCAACGCCGGGATGGTCAGGATATTTCCGAAAAAGCGGATCGAGAATGGAAATGGCTTTCTTCTGGTTGTTGAGCGAATCGGAGTCTTGCTCGGCGAGGGCAACGAGAGTGAGCGCGTAGAATGAACCGACCTCCACATCATCAGGCATCTGCGCGTGAAACTTCTCCATCGCGGCGGAGTAGGCCTTGGTGCGGTCCTCATGGCTGAGCTTGGGATTTTTCTGGTAGAACGCGACGGCAGCGGTGAGGAAGCCCTTTTCTTTGGGGGTGGAGGGATGGAGCTTGCGAGCCTTGTCGATCTCCTCGCGACCTTGTTTCAGCTTGGCCGGATCGGGAAAATCCCAAAGCTGGTGATACAGGGCCATCGCGGAGCCCCAATGGGCCATCGCGCATTTCTGATCTTGCGTCGTGGCTTCGGCGAAGGTCTGTTGCGCTTCCTCATACTGAAACGAGTGCAGAAGCGCGAGGGCTTTTTCGAGAAGCGGCTGGACGGCGGCCGAGCAACTCGTCGGGAAATCGACTTTGCCGAGATGACCAGGCGCCGCGTCGGTCTGCGCCTGCAAGGGCGCGACGATGCTTACCATAGTAAGAAGGAACCGCACTGGAATTTTGGTTCGACGCATGATGCCTGCCTTTCTCGAGGCGGACATTCTACTCCTCCTCGCGGGCTCCCGTGGATTTTCGATTCGGGCAGGGCCGGAACCGGCGGTTGGACCCGAAAGCGAAGTGGGGGGATAATAGCGCTGGAGCGGTACTTCGAAGCAGGTGAGGACGCGAAAGCCGTTTGAACCGTAACGAATCTCTGGGGTGCTGCGGATAGTCAGCTTGTGTGCACGGCCTGTCCCGTCGGCGAGTTCCCTGCGGACTCGCGGGCGGGGCAGGAAAGCCTAATGGCTGGCTCGTGGCGCCCACTTATTTCAGAGGTTCACGGCCTAGCTTCCCACGGCTGAGCAGTCCGCTCCTTTTTGCATTCCGACAACACGAACATGCGCGTACTTTTCATTGGCGACATTGTGGGCTCTCCCGGACGGCAGATTGTGCGCGACCGGCTGGCGGACCTGGTCGAACACCAGCACATCGACCTGGTGATTGCGAACGGGGAGAATTCCGCGTCGGGATTTGGCATTACGCCGCGCATCGCGGAGGATCTGTTTGGCCTCGGCGTGGAAGTGCTGACCGGGGGGAATCACAGCTGGGACCGCAAAGAAATTTTCGACTACATGCCGCAGGAGCCGCGGCTGCTGCGCCCCGCGAACTTCGCGGAAGGCAATCCGGGATCGGGGTTGTATGTGGGCGCGGCGAGGAACGGCGTGAAGTACGCGGTGTTGAACCTGCAGGGACGCGTGTTCCTGGCGCCGAATGACGATCCGTTCAAGAAGGCGGACACGGAGCTGGCCAAGCTGGCGGCGGATGTGGCATTCGTGCTGGTGGATATGCACGCGGAGACCACGAGCGAGAAAATCGCGTTAGGCTGGTATCTCGACGGGCGGGTGACGGCGGTGGTGGGCACGCACACGCATGTGACAACCGCGGACGAGCGCGTGTTGCCGAATGGCACGGCGTATATCACGGACGTCGGCATGACCGGGCCGCACAGCGGCATCATCGGGATGGAGCGCGAAGCCATCATCAAGAAATTCATCGATGGCTTGCCGACGCGATTTGAAGTGGCAACCAGCGACGTGCAGATGAACGCGGTGGTGATTGAGACCGACGATGCCGGCCCGCGCAATGATGGCGGGCGGCTGCGCGCCAAGTCCATCGCGCGGATGCGACTGAGAGCCGACTAGGCTTCGACCTTACCCTTTTACCGAGGGCAGATTTGCGGCGATTTGTCAGGCAACCGCGAGAGAACCCGGGATAATCTGAGAGAGCATGCGAAAACAGTTTCGATATTTCCGCATCGCCGCGGCGTTGTTGTGCCTCGGAGGGGTGCTGTGGGCCCACGCCTCGGAGATCGACGATGAATTGATGGCCAAGCGGCGCGTGTTCCCGGCCATTGGCGCCGGATTGCGCGCGGTCCGCCGCGCGGCGAATGGCCATTACTACGTGCTGGCGTCGCCTACGGTGGGCGTAGCCATCTTCGATGCGCAGATGAAGCGACTGTTGCAATTCGGAGCGACCGAGGAAGTGCCGTCGGGAGAGAAGGCGCCGCGAGCGTTGATCGGGTTCGGCGAGGACTGCGACGTGGACGCCAAGGGCAATGTGTACGTGGCGGACCGCGGCTACAACGTAATAGCGGAGTTTGCGCCAGACGGGAAATTGTTGAAGTCGTTCGCGGTGACCTCGCCGACTTCGGTAGCGGTGCTGCCGGATGGCGAGGTGGCGGTCACGTCACTGCAACAACGCACGCTGGTGGCGGTTTACGGCCCCAACGGCAAGTTGACGCGTGAGTTTGGCGAACCCGAATCGATATCCACGCGCGCGGAGCTGGACCGTTACATCAACCTCGGCCGGGTGAACGCCGATCCGCAGGGCCGCGTGTATTTCGGGTTCACGCACCTGCCGGAACCGACGGTGCGGCAATTCGATCGTGGCGGTTTTGCGGCGCAGACCTTCGAATTCACGGGCGTAGATGCGTTTCCGGAGGCGCAGTCGGTGCGCAAGGAAATCGAGCGGCAAGAAACGAGGAAGGAACCGCCATTTCTGCGAGAGATTCTCACGGCGTTTGGCGTTGATCCCGTGAACGGCGATTTATGGATGTGCCTTCACAACACGCTGGTGCATTTCGACAAAGACGGCATCCGGCGCTCGGAATATCAGATCTATACGCCGAAGGGAGTACGGCTGGAAGGGAGCGTGATCCTGGTGGAAGAAGAGCGACTGCTGATCGGAGCGGACCCATTGGGCGTGTACGAATTTGCAAGACCTGACCGCACACACTAAAATCTTTCCCAAGATTTCCTCAGGCCCAGTTGCACCATTCCGGTGCAATCTGACGGTAACAGAATTCTCACAAAGTGAATTAGCCGCCAAATTGTTGGATTTTTCACAGCACTTGCACAAAATCTGTTCTTGTGGAAAAGTTGTGAATGCCATGTGAACGTTGGTACTGGCCTTCGCACACTTTTCGCTTGCTCCGCCGAAGACAGTGCGGGAGAATCCAACCCAGTTTTGACGTAGTGGAACGTTTGGTTCCTGCAAATCTGAACGTACCGCGCGGAATGTCGGGGGCTTCAGGCATCGTTCCCACGCGGGTTAAGAACTCCAAGGCGTGACGCTTTAGGGCAAATTACTTTCCACAGCTTATTCACATCTGTGGAAATTTGGTGCTATTCGGCTTTCTCCATGACAATGACGACTGCGACGCAAATCGGACGTGAACGCGATACCGCGAACATTTGGGATAAATTTCTCGAACTGATCAAATCCCGGGTCAGCATTAACACCTACACCACGTGGTTCCAGCCAACGCGGTTGAGCCGCCATGAAGGCGACACGGTATACGTGCAGATTCCCAGCGCGGTTTTCCGCCAAGTCCTGACCCGCACGTATGGCGAGATTATCAAGGCCGTGTTCCACCAGATGGGCACGCCGCACACCAAGGTGCAGTATGTGTGCACCGAAGAGGAGCCAGCACAGGCGACTCCCGCGGCCGTGGCAGCCGGGGTCAAGCAATCCAAGCTCGATTTTGAAAGCAGCGATCATCAACTGAATCCGCGCTACACCTTCGACACGTTCGTGGTGGGCAAATCCAACGAGTTTGCGCATGCGGCGTCGCGGGCCGTGGCCGAGCAGCCTTCGAAGGCGTACAACCCGCTGTTTCTCTACGGCGGCGTGGGCATGGGCAAGACGCACTTGATGCACGCCATCGGGCACATGATCAAGAAGCGCAACCCCGCGATGAAGCTGAGCTACGTGAGCGCGGAGAAGTTCACGATCGAGGTGATCAACTCGCTGCGCTTTGACCGCATGATCAGCTTCCGCGACCGCTTCCACACCGTGGATGTGCTGCTGGTGGACGATATTCAGTTCATCGCCGGCAAAGAGCGCACCCAGGAAGAATTCTTCCATACGTTCAACGCGCTGTACGAACAGCAGAAGCAGATCGTCATCTCGTCCGATTGCCTGCCGAAAGACATCAACTCGATTGAAGAGCGGTTGCGTTCACGGTTCGAATGGGGCCTGATTGCGGATATTCAGCCGCCCGACCTGGAAACGAAGATCGCAATCCTGCAGAAGAAGGCGGAGAACGACCGCTTCCACCTGCCGGATGAAGTGGCCGAGTACATTGCGCGGGCGATCAAATCGAACGTGAGGGAACTGGAAGGCGCACTGACCCGGTTGATGGCTTACGGCTCGCTCACGGGCACGGCGATCACGCTGGCGACGGCACAATCGGTCCTGCGGAACATCATTGCGTCACAGGAAAAGCGCGTTACGATCGATCTGATCCAGAAAAGCGTAAGCGAGCACTTCAATTTGCGCGAACAGGACCTGAAGATCCGCAGCAACACGCGCGCGATTGCGTTCCCGCGCCAGGTGGCCATGTACATCGTGAAGCAGCTCACCACGGCGTCGTTGCCGGAAATTGGGCGGCAATTCGGCGGGAAGCACCACACCACGGTGCTGCACTCCATCAATAAAATCGAAGAGTTGCGCCGCTCCGACAAGGAACTGAACCGCACGATCACGCGCCTGATGGACGCATTGCAGTAATCAGCGCTTTTTCCACTCACTCCAACGCAGTACGCCGAGCTCAGGCCGGGGCTCATCTGGAAGCATAGCGATCAATTCGAGCAGATTGCCGTCGGGATCATCGAAATAGAGCGAGGCCGCCGGCATCCATGCCAGAACATCTGGTTCGTCCGTGGGCCGACGCTCAAAATCGCGAGGCGTGACCTTGGCGTTCTTCAGGGCGCCCACAGCATGCAAAAGATCATCGAGTTTCACGGTGAACGCCACATGTAGATGCATGCGCTGTGGCCCGGAGCCGGCTTCCCAGAGGCCAAGCATCGATCTTCCGCGTCCGCCGAGCCAGTAGAAGGCGACGCGAGCTCGAAACCGAGGATGCCACCGTAAAAATTCATGGCGCGGTCAAGATTCGCGACTGTGAGATGCGCTTCGAACAACTCCTGGATCGGCAGCATGAGAACCTCCTTGGGCTCCGAAGCCCTGGCAACCACGGCGACATCATCGCCGAATCTGAACGGGTCGAGAAGTTTTAGTTTATCGAAAAATGGCGCCGGAAATTTCTCACTTTGTTTCGCTGGAGCAAAATCTGATTACGGATTTCGTGTGAAGAAGGTGTGGAGAGCACGTGGGAAAGATGCGCGTGAAATGTGGAAAGAATATCGGTGGAATCGGCCGAGAGAAAAGTTTGATGCGTTTTCCGCAACTGCGCAGAAAAATTCACTGCACACCGCTTCGAAAAAATCGCGGCCCAGCTGAACCGCATGGATTTTTCCACCGATCCACAGCGCTCATCACAACAACAAGCTTTACTGTTTTCTATTCTCGAAAAGAATCTTGTAATGCTTGATGATGTTGTGAAAATCAGGGCAGTGCCGCTGGTACCCGTGGAGCCGCGTTGAAATCCTCAGCAACTCGCATTTCCACAGGCTTTTTCCGGCTGGCGCACTTTATACTTGGCTCAAAAACGAGTACAGTACGCTTACGGCGTAATCTACCGGAGAACTTATGACCGCAACGGGAACTGTGCGCGAGGAAAGCCAATCCATGGAATTCAGCGTAACCAAGTCAGCGCTGCTCAATGAACTCACTACAACACAAGGCGTGGTCGAGCGCAAGACGACGATCCCCATCCTCTCGAACCTGCTGGTTGAAGCGAAAGGAAACCGCCTGACGATTACCGCGACCGACCTTGAGCTGAGCGTGCGCACGTCATGCGAAGCAAAGGTGAAAAAGGATGGTGCTGGCACAATTCCCGCGAAGAAACTGCTCGAACTCGTGCGATTGCTGCCCGAAGGCGAAATCAAGTTCAAATTGCTCGATAACCACTGGGTTGAAATCGTCAGCGACAAGAAGAAATACAAGATGGTCGGCATGGCAAAGGAAAACTTCCCCGCGCTGCCAGCCATGCCACACACGCTAGTGAAAATTCCCGCCGCGGTGCTAGAGAGCCTGATTGCCAAGACGAAATTTGCGATTTCGATGGAGGAATCACGCTACACGCTGAACGGTGGATTGCTGATCCTGAAGCCAGACACACTGGCGATGGTAGCAACCGACGGCCACCGCCTGGCGCTGGCGGAGACCGATCAGAAACTTGCGGGATTGAACGGCGAAGTGCGCGTCCTCATTCCGAAGAAGGCTATGGATGAAGTAGAGAAGTTGTCGGCGGCGGCGGGTTCTGACGCCAACATGGAATTTGCGAAGGATGAAAGCCATTTATTTTTCCAGGTGGGTCACCGCCTGCTGATCTCACGGATACTGACAGGCCAGTTCCCGAATTATGAGGCGGTGCTGCCGCGTGAGAACAGCAAGACAGTCGTGCTCGAGCGCGCGGAATTGAGCGACGCGGTACGCCGCGTTTCGCAGTTGGCCGACCAACGCTCGCACGCCGTGAAACTCGCGGTTTCGAAGGAAGGCGTGGAGATTTCCGCGTCGAGCCCGGAGTATGGCGAGGCGAAGGAATCGATCGAGAAGGAGTACAAAGGCGATCCCATCTCCATTGGATTCAATTCGAGCTACATGCTGGATTTTCTGGCTGCCGCGGCCGATGGGCCGATCAGCATTGAGTTGAAGGATGAACAATCCGCCGGACAAATGCGGCCACTCGCGGACGAAAGCTATCGCTACCGCTACGTAATCATGCCCATGCGCATCTGATCTGGCGGGCGTCGCAGTCTCTCGTCGGCAAATTCTGCTGCAATTCATTCGAAAAATGCCCCTGATTCTGAGGTTCCACCCAGGAACCTCAAGACCATGCGCTGCCTGTGGGTAACTAGGCTGGATGGCGCTGTAACAAACACAAAACAATATATTTATTTATCCACAACCCATTCCCAGCAGCTTGAGAAAATAGCCCTTTTCCGGTAAAATTTGAGTGTTGTCGATTCGCGGTTTTTCCTCCAAGTCGACACGTCCGCCAGGCCAAGTTTGACCGCCCAAAGCCCTGCGCCAGGGGCTGGTCGAGCACCTGGAGAACATAAGTCTTCGCCGCGTCCCGGGTTGCGGGATGGGATGAAGCAGGAAGCCCTACGAGCTGCGAAATTGCCCGGCAGATTCGCGGTCAAAGGGTGAGGCGACGCATGGAAGTCGATCATCACGCCTTTCCTCGCTTCACAAAATCGAGTTGAGCCATCGCAGGCAGCGCCCGGCGTGCACCGGGTTTGCTGCACGGGCCGAATCCGGACGATGGGATAGCCGTAGGCACGCACCCTTCACCCGGAAGCGGGTTCAGGGCAAGGGAGATGAAATGGGCGACAAAGAGACAGTGACGGGCAAGGGCGGTCACGCCTACGACGCGAAGTCGATCAAAGTGTTGGGCGGCCTGGAAGCGGTGCGTTTGCGTCCCGCCATGTACATCGGATCCACCAGCGAGATGGGCTTGCACCACCTGGTGTGGGAAGTGGTGGACAACTCCGTCGACGAAGCGATGGCGGGATTCGCCGATGAAGTGAACGTCACGATCCACGGCGACAATTCCGTTACGGTTGTCGACAATGGCCGGGGCATTCCGGTGGACATGCACGCGACGGAAAAGCGCCCCGCGGCGGAAGTGGTGCTCACGGTATTGCACGCCGGCGGGAAGTTCGACAGCGAAACGTACAAGGTTTCCGGCGGATTGCATGGCGTCGGCGTCTCGGTCGTGAATGCGCTCTCCGACTGGCTGGAACTGGAAATTCAGCGCGACGGCGCGGTATGGGAGCAAACCTACGAGAAGGGCAAGCCCACGTCGAAGCTGAAGCAGACTGGAAAGACACGCAAGACGGGCACGAGAGTCACGTTTCATGCCGATCCTTCGATATTCGAGAAAACGACGTACAGCTACGACACGCTGGCGAACCGTCTGCGCGAATATGCCTTCTTGAACAAGGGCTTGAAGATCACGCTGAACGATGAGCGGAATGAGAAGACAACGGAATTCCGGTTCACGGGTGGCATCGCGGAGTTCGTGAAGCACCTGAATCGCGGCAAATCCACGCTGCATGATTCGCCGATCTACATGGAAGGCAAGAAGGGCAACGTGGAAATGGAAATTGCGCTGCAATACAACGACTCTTACGGCGAAAACGTGTTCGCGTTCGCGAATACCATCAACACCGTCGATGGCGGCACGCATCTTTCCGGTTTCCGTTCGGGGCTGACGCGCACGATCAACAACTTTGCTTCGGCGAACGGCATGCTGAAGGAGCAGAAGGACGAAGTGAGCATCACGGGTGACGATGTACGCGAAGGATTGGTGGCGGTGGTCAGCGTGCGCCTGCCGCAGCCGCAGTTTGAAGGGCAGACCAAGGGCAAGCTGAACAGCGATATCAAGGGCGACGTCGAACAACTGGTGAACGAAAAGCTGGGCGAATGGTTCGACAAGCACTCCACCGTGGCGCGGCGAATCATCGGCAAGTGCATCGACGCGGCGCGCGCGCGGGAAGCGGCCCGCAAGGCGCGCGAACTGACGCGACGTAAGTCCGCGATGGATTCGAGCGGCCTACCGGGGAAGCTGGCCGATTGCCAGGAACGGGATCCCAGCCGCTGCGAATTATTCGTGGTCGAGGGGGAATCGGCCGGCGGCTCGGCGAAACAGGGCCGCGACCGGAAATATCAGGCGATCCTGCCGCTGAAGGGCAAGATCCTGAACGTCGAAAAAGCGCGTTACGACAAGATGCTGGGCCACGAGGAAATTCGCGCCATCATTACGGCACTGGGTACAGGCATCGGCAAGGACGATTTCGACGCCGGCAAATTGCGCTATCACAAGATCATTCTGATGACCGACGCGGACGTTGACGGTTCGCACATCCGCACGCTGCTGCTCACCTTCTTTTTCCGCCACATGAAAGAGCTGATCGAGCGCGGGCACATTTACATCGCGCAGCCGCCGCTCTACCGCGTGAAGCGGGGCAAGAGCGAGCGCTACATCCGTGACGAGCGTGATTTCGCGCGTGAACTGATGAAGCGGGCCACGGAAGACCACGTGGTAAAGGCCAAGGAAGGCGTGACGCTGCAGGGCGCCGGGCTGACTTCGTTCCTGCTGAACGTGCAGGAGTTTGCCGCCGTGGAAGCGAAGCTCGCGCGGCGGCTGAAGGACGCGGGCCTCGTTGCGGTTCTGGCGGAAAGCGGCCTCGACAAAAAGAATGAATTCGAAGACAAAAAGACACTTGAGAAGCTGCTGAAGGAAATCGATAAGGCCAAGCTGAAGCTCGACGGCAAGGTTACGTTCGACGAAGAGCACAGCCTGTACGAAATCCAGTTCGGCGCGCCGCACAACCAGAGGATCAATTGGGCGCTGGCGTCGCTGCCCGATTACAAGCGGCTGCGCGCGCTGGCGAAGCAGATCGAGGAGTACAACAAACCTCCGTTCCTGATTACGCGGAACGGCGACAAAGCCACGAAAGAAAAGGCCGGCGACGTGCTCGCCTACGTCATGGAAGACGCGAAGAAAGACTTCACCATCACGCGGTTCAAAGGCCTGGGCGAAATGAACCCCGCGCAATTGTGGGAAACCACGATGAACGCGGACTCGCGCACGCTGTTGCAGGTGAAACTCGAAGACGTGGTGGAAGCGGAGAAAATCTTCACCACGCTGATGGGCGAAAACGTGGAAGACCGCCGCAAGTTCATCGAGGACAACGCGCTCGAAGTGGTCAACCTGGATATTTAGGGCGTTGGGGACGACGCAATCGTGATGTATCAGTTGGGGTGGACGACATTGCCGGGACTGCGGGGGTTGAGCGTGAGCGAGTTTCGGGCCACGCCGGCCGCGGCGCCGGATAACGAACAGGGAGTGGCGCTGGCGTTCGCGACGGAAGCCGAGCGCGACTCGTTTTTGCGGCAACTAGAAGCCGATTTTGCGCCGCGGCGGTTTAGCAACGCGGCCGACGCGTTCGACACGGTGAAAGCGTATGTGCTCGAGCGCGCCGCCAAAGGAATCTGAATTTCTGGAATGACGAGGAAACATGGCTGACGAACAGAATCTTTCGATCCTGCTGCCGGTAGATATCGAAGCCGAAATGCGGAAGTCGTATCTCGACTACGCCATGAGCGTCATCATCGGCCGCGCGCTGCCGGACGTTCGCGACGGGTTGAAGCCGGTGCACCGCCGGATTCTTTTTGGCATGTACGAATTGGGGCTGACCTCCACGCGGCCGTACCGCAAATGCGCGAAGATCGTCGGCGAAGTGCTCGGCAAGTACCACCCGCACGGCGACGCGCCGGTGTACGACGCGCTGGTGCGCATGGCGCAAGACTTCAACATGCGCTATCCGCTCGTGGATGGCCAGGGCAACTTCGGCTCGGTGGATGGCGACATGCCCGCGGCGATGCGGTACACGGAAGCGCGGCTTGCCAAGATTGCGGAGGAACTTCTCGCCGACATCGAAAAGGAAACCGTCGATTTCCTACCGAACTTCGACGAAACCGAAAAAGAACCGACCGTTCTTCCCACACGCGTTCCCAACCTTCTGGTGAATGGCGCGAGCGGTATCGCCGTCGGTATGGCCACCAACATTCCGCCGCACAACCTGCGCGAAGTGATCGATGCGACCATTGCGATGATCGAGAAGCCGGACATCACTTTGAAAGAAGTGATGAGAATGGTTCCGGGCCCCGATTTGCCGACGGGCGGCTACATCGCCGGGCGCGAGGGCATCGAGCAGGCGTACAAGACGGGCCGGGGCAGCTTCACGATGCGCGCCAAGGCCGCGATCGAAGAGTCCGGCAAGGACCGCGAAAACATCGTCATCACGGAGATTCCCTACCAGGTCAACAAGGCCAAGCTGATCGAGCGCATTGCGGAGCTGGTTTCGAACAAGAAGCTGGAAGGCATTTCGGATGTGCGCGACGAAAGCGACCGCGACGGCATGCGCGTGGTGATCGAACTGAAGCGCGGTGAAGAATCGCAACTGATCCTGAACAATCTGTTCAAGCACACGCAGATGCAGGAGTCGTTCGGCATGATCCTGCTGGCGATTGTGGCCGGACAGCCGCGAGAAATGGGCCTGCTGGAGTTCATCCGGTTGTTCATCGATCATCGCCGCGACGTGATCGTGCGGCGGTCGCGTTACGAGCTGCGCAAGGCGCGCGAACGCGAACACATTTTGATGGGCTACCAGATCGCTCTGGACCATCTGGACACGGTGATCCGCATCATCCGTGGGAGCACGAGCCGGGCCGAAGCAAAGGAAAACCTGTTCAAGTATTTCAGCGATCAGGAAGTCACGATTACGGAGAACGGCAAGTCCAAGAAGATCGAAGGGGTCAAGCTGGACGGGAGGAAATATCGCATCCAGGGGGCGCCGGAAATCGAAGGCGCATCGCGCGGCGGTTTGACGCTGAGCTACATCCAGATCGACGCGATCCTCGAATTACAGTTGCATCGCCTGACGCAACTTTCCATCGACGAAATCTTGAAGGAATTGAAGTCGATCCGCGAGAAGATCGCCGAACTTGAAGAAATTCTTTCGAGCGAGAAAAAGCTGAAATCGGTGATCATCGGCGAGCTGAAAGAGATTCACAAGAACTACGGCGACGACCGGCGGACGCAGATTGTCGACAAGGTGGACGAGATCAAGCTGGAAGACCTGATCGCCGACACCGATATGCTCATTACGGTGAGCCACGCGGGCTATATCAAGCGCACCCCGGCGGAGACGTATCGCCACCAGTCGCGCGGCGGCAAGGGCCGGATCGGCGCGAAGACGAAGGAAGAAGACTTCGTCGAGCACCTGTTCGTGGCGTCGGCGCACAGCTATATTTTGCTGTTCACGTCGAAGGGCCGGGTGTACTGGCTGAAGGTTTATGAATTGCCGGAAGCCGCGGCTGCCACGCGCGGTAAAGCCATCAGCAGCCTGGTGAAGTTCCAGGAAGACGAAAAGCTGACCGCGCTGGTTGCGGCGACGAATCTGGAAGAAGAAGGGCGATTCGTGTTCATGGCCACGAAAAATGGCACGGTGAAGAAATCGGCGCTCACGGAATTCTCGAATCCGCGTTCGACGGGCATCATTGCCATCAACCTGGAAGCCAAGGACGAATTGATCGGCGCGAAGCTGACCGACGGCAAGCAGATGATCTTCCTGGCGAGCCACGAGGGCCAGGCCATTTTGTTCCGCGAAACCGAAGTGCGCCCGATGGGCCGCAACGCCGGCGGCGTGAACGGCATGGATCTCGACAAGGAGGACTACGTCGTCAGCATGGACGCGGTCCAGCCCGACTTCGAGATTATCGCCAAGGAGCACAAGCAAACCACGCAGAACCTGGAAGAACTGGAAAACGAGCACATCAAAGATTCGCTGACGACGCTGATGCTGACGGTGGCCGAGAAGGGCTACGGGAAGCGCACGGCGCTGGCGGAATACCGCATCACTTCGCGCGGCGGCAAGGGCGTGGTGAACATGAAGACGACGGACCGCAATGGCTCTGTGGTGGCGACGCTGCAGGTGACTGAAGAGTCCGACGTCATGATCATCACCGAACACGGCAAGGTGATCCGCGTGCACGCGAACGAAATCCGCGAGGCTGGCCGCTCTACGCAAGGCGTGCGGCTGCTGCGGTTGGATGATGACGACTCCGTGGCTGCGGCGGCCGTGTTGCAGGAAGAGGGCGAGGAAGAGAAGAAGTAGGCCGCGAAACGGTGTATAGCGTAAAAAGGGGCACGTTATCACGTGCTCCTTTTTTGTTTCTTGCTACACTAAAGAACCATGAAAATCATACGGCGCTTTCTCGCATTTCTTGCGTTGTCGACGGTCGCAGCATTCCTTGCACTGACAACGGCTGCACCCAAGCCTGCCTCGCACCAAGACGTGCTCGCATTTGTGGGTACGTACACCAATAAGACCGACAGCAAAGGCATCTATGCATTCGAGTTCGACGCGGATTCCGGCAAACTCAAGGCGAAAGGGCTCGCGGTCGCAACCACGGATCCGTCCTGGGTGGCGATTCATCCGAACGGGAAGTATGCCTACGCCGCGAATGAGACGGGGAATCAAAGCACAATCACGGCCTTCTCGATCGACGCCAAAAAGGCGAAGCTGACGCAACTGAATCAACTGCCGTCGCTCGGCCAGGACCCTTGCCATCTCTCTTTCGATCAAACGGGCAAATACCTTTTTGCGGCGAACTATTCGTCGGGAACCATCGCGGTGTTTCCGATCCTGCCGGACGGCACACTGGGTGATCACACTGCCGTGGTGAAGAACGCCGGCAATCTTGGGCCAAACAAAGAACGGCAAGAGGGGCCACACGCGCATTGGGTGCATGTCTCGCCGGACAATCGGTATGTGTTCGCGGCGGACCTGGGGCTAGACGCGATTCTCAGTTACCGCTTCGACGCGACAAAGGGCACGCTCACTCCCAACGATCCGCCGATGACCAAGTTGACGCCCGGCGCCGGTCCTCGCCACGTAGCGTTTTCACCGAACGGGAAATATGTGTACGTGGTGAGCGAACTGAACTCCACGGTGACGGCGTTCCAGTATGATCCAGCCAAGGGGACGCTTTTCGAATTCCAGATTCTCGCTACACTGGCCCAGGATTTCTCCGGGCGGAACGACACCGCCGAGATTACTGTCCACGATAATGGCAAATGGCTGTTCGCATCGAACCGCGGGCGAGACACGATTACGGTCTTCTCCATCAGCCCGTCAGACGGCAGCCTGACGTCGTTGGGAGAATTCCCGACCGGCGGCAAAGAGCCACGGCATTTCGCGATCGATCCGACCGGCCGGTACGTGTTGGCGGAAAATCAGAATTCCAACTCCATCACTGTCTTGAAAATCGATCCCGCCACCGGAGCGCTCAAAGAGGTGTCTCACGTGAACGATATTCCCTCTCCGGTGTGCCTGGCATTCCTGCCATAAAGAGTTTATCTGTGGCGTGACTACGCCGCATTCCGCGATAGAATCGCCAGTTCGCTCGCAACAGGAGAGGTTCATGCGTCAATGCCATTGGTCGAAGTTTGCGCTGCTCGGTTTTCTTGTGTGCTGCACAGGCAGTTTCGCGTTCGCGGACGGGGAAACACAGCCGGGGCGCGATGCGAAGCAGCCCGTGGACGAGGCCTACACGGCGAAGATCCGCAAATACACGACGCAACCGTATTTCGCTTCGCCGCTGGTGGATTATCTGCCGGCATCGAAGAATGTGCCGACGCCGGAAGTGGTGCTTGGCGATGTGGCGGGCGCGCCAGGAATCCTGCCGTACGCCGAAGAGGTGTACAAGTACATGCGGCTGCTGGAAAAGGCCACGCCGCGGGTGAAAGTGTTCTCGATTGGCACCACCGAGGAAGGCCGCGAGATGATTGCGGTGGCGGTCTCGTCAGAGACGAATCTGAAGAATCTGGAGCAGAATCATGAACGGCTGGCGAAACTGGCCGACCCGCGGACGATTCACCTCGAAGATGCGGAGGCGGACAAGCTGGTGGCGCAGGCCGTGCCCGTCTACTACATCACCGGAACGATTCATTCGCCGGAAACGGGCGCGCCGACGGCGTTAATGGAATTGGCGTACCGGTTGGCGGTGGATGAAAGCCCGTACATTCGCGAGATCCGCGACGGGGTGATCACGCTGATCACGCCAGTGGTGGAAGTGGACGGGCGCGACCGCATGGTGGACATCTACAAATGGCACCTGGCGCACCCAAAGGAGTTTTATCCGCCGCTCATCTACTGGGGCAAATACGTGGCGCACGACAACAACCGCGACGCCATGGCCATGACGCTGAAGCTGACACAGAACGTGCTGAATACCTACCTGGGATGGGATGCGCAGGTGTTGCACGATCTGCACGAATCGGTGCCGTATCTTTACGACAACACGGTGGGCGACGGTCCCTACAACGCGTGGGTCGATCCAATCCTGGTAGACGAATGGCAAATGATCGGCTCGCGCAACGTGGCGGACCTGACGAGATTTGGGATGCCCGGCGTGTTCACTCACGGCAATTTCGACACCTGGTCGCCCGGCTACTTGATGTTTCTGGCGGCGATGCACAACGGAATCAGCCGGCTCTATGAGACTTTCGGGAATGGCGGAGCGGACACGCGCGAGCGCACGCTGGAGCCCGAGGAGTATGCGCGGACGTGGTACAAGCCGAACCCACCGCTGCCGAAAACGTTGTGGTCGCAGCGCAACAACAACAATTACGAAGAAACCGGGCTGCTCACTTCACTGCATTATTTCAATGAAAACAAACGGCTGTTTCTGAAGAATTTTTATTTGAAGAGCAAGCGCTCGATTGAGAAGCCCTCGACAGAAGGTCCGGCGGCCTACGTATTACCGGGCAACGACCCGCGCGCCAGCCTGCAGGCGGATCTTCTGCGGGTGCTCCTGAAGCAGCACGTCGAGATTTCGCGTGCGACCACGGCGTTCCAGGTGAGTTTGCCTGTGAAGAAAGAAAAGAAGAAAGCGAAGCCCGCGGAAGGGGAAGAAAAGGGCAAAACTCCGCCTGCGCCAACGACGCGCGATTTTGTCGCGGGCAGCTACATCATCCGCATGGACCAGCCGTATTCGCGCGTGGCGGACGCGCTGCTCGACTACCAGTATTGGAGTCCCAAGGATCCGCAGACCACTCCGTACGACGATACCGCGTGGACGTTTGGGGAGATGTTCGGGGTGGAAGTGACGCGCGTCGTGGATTCGAAAGTCCTCTCGGTTCCCATGGAGCGGGTGACGGAGCCGAGGCCGGCCGGGGGAGTCTCGGGAGAAGGCACGATTTTCGCGATCGAGAATCATGCGGAGCCGGCGCTGGCAACCCTGCGCTACCGGCTGAAGGACGCCAGCATCGATGCGGCGGAAGAGGGTTTCGAAGCTGGAGGGTATAAATATCCTCGCGGAACATTTCTTTTGAAGGGCGTAGAGCGAGCCGAACTCGATGCGACTACTCGTTCGCTGAACCTGCACGCGACCGCGCTGGCGGCAGCGCCAATCGTGAAGACGCATCCGCTGCGCGCGCCGCGCATCGCGTTTCTGCACACCTGGATCAATACGCAAGACGAGGGATGGTGGCGACTCGCGCTCGATGAGCTGCAGATTCCCTACGACTACATGAGCACGCAAGCAATTGCGCCGATCCCCGATCTTAAGGCGAAGTACGACGTGATTCTCTTTCCTCCTATAGGCTGGAATTCGAGCGCAGCCACGATCATCGAAGGCCTGCCAACCGCCTGGGGCAATCCCTTGCCCTGGCTGAACACGCCGCTGACGCCGAATCTGGCCGGTAAGAACGACTCGACGCCCGATATGCGGCCCGGCCTCGGCTGGGACGGCGTGGCCAAGCTGCAAGAGTTTGTGAAGAACGGCGGAGTGCTGCTGACGGCGGCGGACACCTCGCAGTTCGCGCTTTCGATCGACTTGACCAACGGCGTCAGTACGAGCCCCGCCGACAAAATGAAGATTGTGGGCGCGATTGTCGGCACGCGAATGGTGGACGGCGCCAGCCCCATCGCCTACGGCTATGAGGAGAAGGTCTCCGCCTACTGCGAGAATGGCCCTATTTTTTCCGTCAACAGCATGCTCGGGGCGCGGCGGCGAAGGCTGGGACCGGAGGGAGGAGCGCGGCCCACCGGAAGGGGCAGCAAGGACGACCCAGATTTCGTTGTTGGCCGGATCGCTGACCAAATCCCGGACCAGCCCGAGCACGAGTTGTGGGAAGTGCCAGTGCCTACGGATGAACAGTTGCACAACAACCCCCGGGTGATTCCGCCGAACGCCCGTCCGCGGGTGATTCTGCGGTATGCCGACGAGAAGGACCTGCCCATTTCAGGGCTGGTGGACGGCGGGAAGGAGATTGCTCAGCACCCGGCAGTGCTGGATGTGCCGAGCGGGCAAGGCCACGTGGTGCTGTTCTCCATTAACCCTGTTTACCGCGGGGAGACCGAGAACACATATGCGTTAGTGCTCAATACCCTGCTGAACTACGACAGTCTGAGCGTGGGCCGGAAGGACGCCGAGAAATAGGATAGGAGGGTTCTTCTTGCGCTTTCGGCTGTATGGAGTACAATCCCGCCGTCATGCCCAAACGAAAAGCGAAGAAAGTCGCGTCGCGGCGGACTCGGGGTGGTTCCCGCGGCGCAAAAATCACCAAGCTCCCCAAAGGAGCACTCACCTTGATTGCCTTGCTGCGGGCGAAAGACGGCCAGCACCTGTTGCTGGAGGCGGAACTGCGCGCGCTTGTGGGCCCGACACGCAAGGAAGAAGGATGCCTGCAATACGACCTGCATCGCGGCGCCGATCATCCCGGGACATTCCTATTTCATGAAGTATGGGAGAGCCGCGAACATCACGCCGCGCATACACGCACGCCGCACTTCCTGCGCTGGAACGCGCGAAAAGACGCGCTGATTGCGTCGAAGGAATCGGCGTTCTGGCAGCAGATTGCCTGAATCTTAATTGATGGTGCGGTCCGCGACTTCTTTTTGCAGCGCGGCCACCAGTTCGGCGAGAGGCCGCGGACCCAAGTCGCCCTTGCTGCGGTGTCGCACGCTGACCGTGCCGGCTTCCGCTTCCTTCGGGCCGACGACCAGCATGTAGGGAATCTTCTGCAATTGGGCATCGCGGATCTTGGCCGGCAATTTTTCGTTGCGGTCGTCGAGATGGGCGCGAAGGCCGTGGTTCTTCAGCGTTTCGTAGAGATGCTTGGCATAGTCCTGCACCTTCTCGCTGACCGGGCAGATCTCCACCTGCGTGGGCGCCAGCCATAGCGGGAACGCGCCAGCGTAGTGCTCAATCAGGATGCCGAAGAAACGCTCCACCGAGCCCAACAGCGCGCGATGCACCATGAGAGGCTGGTGCTTGGCGCCATCCGGGCCGACGAATTCGAGTCCAAAGCGCGCCGGCAGGTTGAAGTCGAACTGCACGGTAGTGAGCTGCCAGGGGCGGCCGATGGCGTCGATGAGTTTGATGTCAATCTTCGGGCCGTAGAACGCCGCTTCGCCCTCCATTTTCTTGAAGGGAATATTCATGCGGGTCATGGTGGTGGCCAGCGCGTTCGTGGCGCGGTGCCAGTCTTCAGGCTTGCCGGCGTAATTTTCGGGATGCTTAGGATCCCAGTCGGACAGTTCGACTTCGAACTTGTCGAAGCCGAAGTTCTTCATGACCGCAAAGGCAAAATCGACGCAAGCCTCGACTTCCGACTCGATCTGGTCGGGGGTGCAGAAGATGTGCGCGTCGTCCTGGGTAAAGCCGCGTACGCGCAACAGGCCGTGAAGGACGCCGCTGCGCTCGTAGCGGTAAACCGTGCCGAGTTCGGCCAGGCGCACCGGCAAGTCGCGGTAGCTGCGCAGCTTGGACTTGTAGATCAGGATATGGCCCGGGCAATTCATGGGCTTCAGCTGGTAGTCGGCCTTCTCGACTTCCACCGCGCCGAACATATTTTCTTTGTAGAAATTGGCGTGACCGGAAGTTTTCCAGAGGTCGAAGCGCATGATGTGCGGCGTGAAGACCAGATCGTAACCGCGGCGCAACAATTCTTCGCGCAGCCAGTTTTCGATCAGAGTGCGAATCAGACCACCCTTGGGGTGCCAGAAGATCAGACCTGGTCCAGCTTCTTCCTGAATGCTGAACAGCTCGAGTTCAGGGCCGAGGCGGCGGTGATCGCGCCGCTTGGCTTCCTCCAGCCGGTGCAGGTAGTCATCGAGTTCCTTTTGCGTAAAGAAAGCGGCCGCATAGATGCGCTGGAGCTGCGGATTCCCTTCCTGACCTTTCCAGTAGGCACCGGCCACGTTCATGATCTTGAAGGCCTGAATACGCTTGGTGGAAGGGATGTGCGGGCCGCGGCAGAAATCGATGAATTTGCCGGTGGTGTAGAAAGAGACCATCGGCTCATCGGCTTTTTCCTCGATGAGCTCGCACTTGAAAATCTGCTTGGAGTCCTCGTACAGCTTCAGGGCTTCCGCTTTGGGCAGGAGTTTGCGCTCGTTCGGCAAATCCTTGTTGGCCAGTTCATGCATTTTTTTTTCAATTTTTTCCAGGTCCTCGGGCGTGAAGGGCTGTTCGCGCAGAAATTCGTAGAAGAAGCCATTGTCGACCGGCGGACCGATGCCCAGCTTCACGTTGGGATAGAGCTCCATGACCGCGGCGGCCAGCAGGTGCGCGGCGGAATGACGGAAGACGTAGAGCGCGTCGGGATCCTTGTCGGTGAGGATTTGCAGCTCGACGTCTTGTTCAAGGGGCCGGCGCAGATCGTAGAGCAGGCTGCCATCCTCGGCGGGCTCGACGGAATTAGAAAAGATGCCGGTCTTGTGGTCGCCATCGCCATTCTTGGCGCGCACTTTGGCCACCAGCGCCGCATCCGCAAGGCGCGGGGAAATCGATTTGGCCACTTCCACGGGCGTGGTGCCTTTGGGGACTTCCTTCACGCTGCCGTCGGGAAGAGTAATGTGAATCTGATCCATCTGTCGTGTCCTGACCTTGCAGAAAAATCTGCAAACGATTAGCTAACTAGAGTATAGGCGGGCGCGAGAGGGGTCAAGGCAACGGGGGGATAGGTTACAGGGAGGGGAAAAGTGATACACCCCTACCGCGATCCTTTTTTTCAGAGCACATTTGGGTTGGTCGAGAACCAATCTCGAAGCTGCTCCAACTTTTGTAGCGCGTATGGAAACGCTATGTAGGAAAGCCGAACAGTTTCGTCCGAAATCCATTGGTTCATCGGGTGTACCGCATTATTTCGTTGAACTTGAACTGCCTTAACCAACGACACGAGATGATCCTGGCCTCCATCGAATATTTCGAAGGGACGGTTTGGCAAGTTATTTGCTCGTTCTAACACCCGCTTCATTTGATCGAACAACTCTGTGAGGTCGCTTATATGCAATACCGAATTTCTCCTTCCACCTAGCCGCGGAAATGGCATCAAGCATCTTTTCTGCGAGCATGTACAGCGCCTTCTCTGGCGCCGCGCCAATCATAACCGCTGCCGCCCGAAATCTGTCATGCTCGAAAGATCCGAGTCCCTCAACCACATACTCTTCAATAACCTGGTGTAGGTTCGGAACCATTCTCTTCAATGAGGCTATATATTCGAAAGGCAACTCTGGGATCGGCTCCAGGGACTCAACCCATTCCCGACCACGCTTAGTGAACTCCAGTCGAAAAGCATCCAGCGTAGTCGGAAACGTTCTAGAAGCTGGAATTGCGAAACCGCGGCGTTGTAGGTACAGCCACGCTTCGACTGCGGATTGCTTTAAGCCAGGAGGATCGTCATTGAAAGCGAACTCGGCGTTGTCCGGGTTGTTTTCCTGAAAGGGACGCAATCTGCGCACCCGCTCACCCGATCTCTCTAATTCTGTCCACGTTGCATTAGCGAATTCGGTAAGCGAAAAGCTCGGTCTGACCCGTCGCAACCCCAAGCGGGCGAACGGCAGGATAAAAGCCAAAGTGTATTCAGGCATCAAAAACCCCCCCGGGAGGATCAATACAATACTGCGTCGAGATCGACTAGGATCTCAATTAAATACGGATCGCGCCCGATTCGTGCAGGTGTATCACTTTCCACAAAACGCGATTACCAGCGATTTAATTCGTTTTTGCGATCTAGAATCGACGGCGGGCTCGGCACCATTGGATCCAAACGATCAGCTTGTTGTTTCATCCAGAGTATCCTTTGCCCCTTTTGGCCTTCCGGCGAAGATCGTGCCCCGCTTGTTCCCATGCCTTCTCCAGGGCGCTAATGAATTCACGCATGTCGTGAGCGTGTTTCCAGTTCTCGACCCAATTTTCCAATTCTTTTAACTTCCTTTCTTCTTCGGCGATTTGTTTCGCCAATTCCTGTCTTTCTCGCTCCTTCGCTGCCCGTTCGATCTCCCGCTGCGCCTCTAACTTTGCTGACAAAACTCTGGAGCGACCCTTCCACAGTAACGCGGCTACACATTTCGAGAATTGTGATTCCAGCTGAGCTTTCTTACCGTCACGGATTACCTCGCCGTAGTCATATCCGTCCACTCGAAACTCAAGAATGCCAGTCGGCTTATAGTCCACAATCGTTCTGGTCCAGTGTGCAGATTCCTTCACTTCCCGCCGCCCAACAGCGCGGGCTCGTTCCGCCATTGCGAAATGCACATCATGCCCAAAAATCTTTGCGGAGGTTTCGTGTTTCCCCGTCTTCACCGTAACTGGAAACCCCTCAGCCTCAAGAGCCAAGATGACGGCGTTGACGAAAAACAGAGCTCGTCCAAGGGATTCTTTCGGGACGTGTAGGTCGAGACACGGTTCGCTCCCCCACCAGGGAGGCTGAAGTATGCCCCTGTCGTCTGGCTTAGTCTGCTTCAGGATTCGCTCGGCGGTCTTTACGAGGGGATGTCTCTTAGCGTTCGGATCTATTCCGATTCCGCGAGTTTCAAATCCGACTATTCGTAGATACTCAGGATCTGATGGTGTTTCCTCTTGGCCCTTGGTGTCTGTGAGCGGGGCTCCTTGGAGTGGTGGAAACTTGAAGCGCTGCACGATTGGCAAATCTTTCCCGGGAAGCAACGGCAGGCGCTTGACCGGCTTGCCGAACTCCTTCTTGACCCAATAGCCGCGCCCCGGCAGCGGGATCTGCAGTTTCAGGCAGACCTTTCCTAAGGCCACCGCTGAGATTCCATATTTCGGCGCAATCTTTACCAGCGGTTGCTCCCAGACTTCTGCGTAGAGTTCCTCTCGCTTCCAAGTTTCCATGTTTGACTCCGTTTCGGGCCACATCTGGGGTTGATCCACTCACGATAGTCAAGATAGGTCCCCCAGTCAGAATTTTCCATCGCTGAACTTCTTAGGACTGCCGTATGATGACTCCAAATGCCTGACGTATATGCACGAAATGTCTTCCTCATAGTGGCAGGAGGAAATCCGGCCGCAGAACGACAGTTTGAAGACACGATTCAGCGCAAAAGAACGCTAGAGGAAGTCCGGCGATTTCTCCCGTCCCGGGAGATCGAAAATCTAGAAAAGATTTATCACAGTTCGAATTTCATCATGTGGGGCGCAGTCCCGGGACCAATGAACGAAGCACGCTGGGAAAAAATGAAACCCGGTAACAGTCGTGCTTGTCTACAGCAACGGACATATCCGGTTCGCAGGTGAGATTGCTGCCAAGGTGAGGAATAGGGAGAGTTTTTGGGCTATAAGATACTCCGTGAGATCGATGAGTCCTTCAAGAGCGCGAAAGACTTTGATACCAATGTTCTGATGGCGTTAGCAGAAGGCGTTCCGTTACGCTAGAGACATTGCCAACAAGTTCGCTCATGCTTCCATAGCACGCGCAAAGGTCACAAGAGTCACAATCCGAACGGGTTCTCCGTTGAAAATAGCGGAAACCGCCTTTTGGCTCAGACCGGATTTGCGCATTGCGAAGCGAACGCCAGCTTTCCGCCACCTGTTCCTATCCGAAAGATCTGCCACGACCATCTTCCCGCGCTTCTCGTATACCCCGACCTGGAAATCCAGCATGGTCGGGTCTTCACCCTGTTCCCAATGGCGATCAGTTTCCTTGCCGACTGGAATTACCCCACCGGCCGCGATCCTCGTTCTGAAAAGAAGGCTATGAGTATTGCCTTTGCACGACGTTCCGTCAGCCGCAAGAGACTTCACCTCGGGCTTTTTCAAGTATTGATTCAGAATTATTCGGAATGAATCGGGAACGACCTTCTTCTGCCTTGTCGAGGGTACCATCGATATTTGGTAGGCTTGCCCGCGAATTTCCTCAATATATATGTCCAGAACTATAGACATCAAATGGAAGCAGAGCCTTGCTGACCAAATCAAACGGGCGCGTGAGGAAGTTGGTCTTACGCAAGATGATTTGGCTCGCCTCGTTGGTGTTACCAGACAGATGGTCATCAACTACGAGAAAAACAAAGGCGTACCGACGATTAAAACTCTCGCTCAGATGGCCGTTGAACTCGACGCAAGGTTTAAAATCAACGATTTAATAATCAGTGTCGAACAGGTCTCGCCGCGACTCAGATCAGTGCCGAAACAACTCCGGTTGGATTTCGAAAAATCCCAGACATTTCCAGGAGCCGTCATAAGCATCACCCCCCAAGAAGGGCAAATTCTGATCAGCGCGAAAATCCCCGCCTAAGTAAAGCACTCTTGACATGGAGTGAGAATCCAGTGGCTTCACAAACTCCTGCTGGACTCCCAGGGGTGTATCACTTTTCCCCTCCGTATAACCTATCCCGTCAAGGCAACGGGTCCGCATGTGTTAGACCAGGGTTACGCCGGGGAGATTGGCGAAGTGCCCGTCGGAGGTGATGAGTCTGGCTCGGTGGTGATGCGCGGTGGCGTAGATGATGGCATCAGCCATGGGTAAGTGAGTTTCAAGACTTGTCTTTGCCGCCAGTAGTGATAATTCCAGATCGAAATCAATCACGCGCTCACGAAGTGCGTATGCCTGCGAAACGAAGATCTCGGCAAGTTCTTTTCCGGACTCGCGAAGGAGCTTCTTATAGACCTCAAACACTACGATCGAGGGGAGCAGGAGATTCTCGGTTGATTCCAAATACGGAGCAAAGAGCCCAGCCTTCGCGCCGTTTCCCATATATTCGACCCAGCCAGAGGAGTCGACCACGACCCAGTCAGAACCGTTCGGTATGGTCACGGTCTTCGTTTTTCCACTGCAGGCCTTTGGCGATGCCGCGAAGTTCCTTGATGGAGCGTGGGCGGTGCAAGTAAATGGAGCGCTCATGCAGATAGATCTGAAGCTCTTCGCCAGCGCGTAATTCCAGTTTCTCGCGGATTTCCTTTGGAATCACGACCTGGAATTTGGGAGACACTCTAACTGTGCTCATATGAAATATTCTATCGATACGAGAGTCGTATTTCAATATGTATATCGATAGATATGATGTAATACGTAGCCGGTCTACAACAGGGGTCGAAATTCTGGGGCGGAACGCAGGGTCTCGAAGGCGGCCTCGGATTCCAGCCACCTGGTGAAGGCAGCCTTATCCGTTGAGGAGTCGCGGGCCTTGCGAAGAGCGCTGAGCGCGTCCTTCTTTTTGCCGCCCAGAGCATAGGCAACCGCTAATTCTCGCCAAGCCCACTCGGAGTCCGGTTTGGCTTGCGCCGCGACGTCGAAGACGCGAGCGGCGTAGGCGAAGTTCTTGCGTTCGAGCGCGGAGTTGCCCTCTTCGATGGCGCTGATGAAGAGGCCGCCGAGAGCGCGCTGGTATACACGTGCTCGCTCGGGATTCTTCTGCTGCTGGGCCTTCATGCGCAGGTTGGCGATCTGTTCGCGCAATTCGCTGTCGCCTTCGAGGCGCTCGCTGGTATCGGCCTTGGAGGAATCGAAGTGCGCCGTGATTTGTGCGATGAGTTGTGCCTGCTCCACGAATTCGTCCCGCTCGTGCTTGAGGGCCTCGCGCACGGCTTTCTCTTTTCCCAGGGCATCGGCCTTGGCGCGCCAGGCGCTGACGTCCTTGAGGGTGTCAAAAGTGGCGGCGAGTTGCCGATATTCACGCCAGGCCGACAGTAGATCGCCGGATTGTTCGAACGAGCTGGCGCGGCGCTGCATTTTGGCGAATTGCGCATCGAGGAAGGCCTGGTCGCGCGGTTCACGACTCGTCTTCATTGCCTCGACACGAAGCCAGATCATCGCTTCTTGCATGACTTCGGCGGGAGCCCATTCATGAGCGCCATTGAACACGCGCAGCCAATGGGGATAGCCAGCGTTTGCGAGCGCATCCTGGAGGGGGATCACCTCGCTGTAGTTGAAATCGGAAATGCCGACGGCGGAGAACACGGGAAATGGCGCGTCGGTGGCGAGCGATTGCCCGTTGGAGAAACCCGCGCCGTCCAGCAATACGCCCGCGGAGCATTTGCAGGCCAGAGCAATCTGGGAAGAAAAGCGCGCGCCGCCCGAGAAGCCAGCGAGATACACTCGACGAGTATCGATGGACACGCGAGCCTGCACATCGTTCAGCGTGGCTTCGGTGGCCTCGAAGCGAGCCTGGCCAGGGCCGTTGCGTGAGTTATTCGATGCGGCCAGCACGTAGCCCATTTCCTCAGCCGCGTCTTTCTGCAATTCGAGGGGCAGGCCGCCGCGGGCCGCAGGGTCGGAAGAAAGTAGCAGTGGCCATTTGCGATCGGCGGAATAGCCCGAAGGCAGATACAATGCATAGCTCTGGTCGGGGTGGGCGGCACAGATCACGCGGGGGATGATCTTGCCCGGCTCCAGCGGAGCGGCGGCCACAGAGGTTTGCGGCTCCTGAGCAGACAGGGTGAAGGGCAGCAACAGCGGCAGAATCACAATCCACAAACGCATGACGAGGCGAGTATAGCGGAGAGCCAAGAACCCTGCAGGCCAAGGCGTGCAGAAGGCGTGTGTGGGACGATACAATCTTCAGTTCGAAGTTTCGCTATGGATGGTGCGAGGGAGCCGAATGAAACGATGGATGAAGTGCATGTTGAGCTGGGGCGCGATTGCTGTTGCGGCGGCCGCGCAGGCGCAAACGCCGCAAAAAGTGAATGCACCCGACGACCGCTACAAGGCCGACATTCTGATTGTAGTCGCACATCCCGATGACGAAGCGTTTTTCACGCCGTATGCGGTGAAGGCGCTCAACGACATGCACAAGAGCGTGGCCGTGGTGTTCAGCACGCGGGGAGGCAGCGGGGCGAACCGCTTCACAGCGGAGCGGGGACCCGCCATGGCCAATGAGCGGGAGATTGAAGCGCGGGAGGCGTGCAGCAAGCTGGGGATCAGGAACGTGTGGTTCCTCGATGGGAAGGACTCCGCATCGCAGAACGTGCTTGATTCGCTGTCGAACTGGGGTCACGGTGCTAATCTGGAAAAATTGGTGGGGCTGATCCGGCTGACCCGGCCGGAAGTCATTCTGACGCACCATCCGGGAATTTTCATTGGCGAGGATCACGGCGATCACCAGGCTACCGGTGTTCTGGTATTCGAAGCGTTTGACCTGGCGGGCAATTCCGCGGTGTTTCCGGCACAGCTTTCGGGAGACATGACGCACTACGAATCCTATCTATCGAATTTGCGGCCGTGGCAGGCGAAGAAAGTGTATGTGGGAAGCGACGCGGATGATGGGAAGCAGTTCAATGGGACAGGACCAACCTATTCGCCGCGCGAGGTTTCGCCGGCGTTGAAGAAGCCGTACTGGCGAGTGGCGCTGGATTCCGCGATGGCGCACAAAACACAATTCCCTGAAGACATCGAACGGATGTCCAAGATGACGGACGAGCAACTGGAAAAAATCATGGGCGATCCGAACACGGGGTGGTGGCCCGACCCTTCGACGTTGATCTTCGGGAAGTCCGTGGTAGGGGGCAGCGCGACTGATCCGGTCTTCTCGCACATGGATGAAACACCCGTGAATCCAGCATCGCAAGTGACGGGAAGCTGCGATTCGAGCGACAAGCCCGGATTGCCGAGATTGGAGCTAGGCGGCCTGTGGCAGTTCTATTCGAATTTCTATCCGGCACATGGCTTGTGCCATCTGAAGATTGCAGCGACGCCGGAGTTCGGTATCAAGGCGGGCTCCACGCTGGTCGTACCGCTTGTGGTTCTCCACGACACGACGAAACCGGCTCAGCTAAGTCTGACAATTAAACTCCCTGAAGGGTGGAAAGCGGGACCGCACGACCTGAAATTTGCATTGCCTGCCGAGGGGTCGAGTGCGGTTTCAATCCAGGTGGAAACGCCGGCGCTATCCGCAGAGGAACTCAAGAAGGCCGTGCCACAGGAAGTGCATGTGACTGCCGAAGTGGACGGCAAGGCTGCGGGCGAAGTGATTCTGCGGGTGGCGTTGAAAGCTGGCGGACTGCCGCAATCGCTGTAGCGAATTATTTCTTGGGGCGGGCGGCTTCCATCTGCTCCCACAGCGCATCAGGAAGAAGCGCCAAGTCGTTAAATTCGCCAGCGCCGCGCAGCCACTGCGCGCCATCGATCACCACACATTCGCCGTTGATGTATTCCGCCATGTCGCTGAGGAGAAAAGCCGCGAGATTGGTGAGCTCTTCGTGTTTACCGAACCGCTTCATGGGATGTTTGCCCAGCGAATGATCCTCGAATTGCTTGGAGGGAATCAATCGCGACCACGCGCCCTCCGTGGGAAACGGTCCTGGAGCGATGGCGTTAACGCGGATGTGGTATTTGGCCCACTCCACGGCCAGGGAGGTGGTAAGGGCCAACACGCCAGCCTTGGCGCACGCTGAGGGCACCACGTAGCCGGAGCCGCAATTCGCGGCCGCATAGGTCGTGGTGATGTTCAGGACGTTGCCACCGAGGCGCTTGTCGATCCGACGCCTGGCGAAGGCCTGTGTGCAGTGAAACGTGCCGTTCAGAACGATGCTGACGACGGCATTGAATGCGTTCGGGGAAAGCCTCTCCGTGCGGGCCATGAAGTTTCCAGCCGCATTATTTACGAGAGTATCGATTTCGCCGAATTGCGTTTCGGCCGCGGCGAAGGCCGCTTCCACGGCCGCAAAATCGCGCACGTCGCAGGTGGTGAACGCGGCCGCACCGCCTTCGCGATGAATCTCTTCGCAGGTTTCACGAAGAGGGGCCTCTCGCCGTCCGACGAGGAACATCCGCGCGCCCAATTTCGCGAAGTGAATGGCCATCGAACGGCCAAGTCCACTGCCGCCACCGGTCAGAAAAATGGCGCGACCCTTCAGAAGATCGGATGAAAACATCGTTCCCCCCCTCACGGCTGGAACGAGCATTGTAACAGTGGAACCACAGGGCGGGCGTCGGTCAGGAACTTTCCGAATCGGCGGCGAAGGGCCGCGAAGAAAGAAAGGGCAGGATGGGGACCTGGACCCACCCTGCCCTGACGCGGTAGCGGAGTAACCGCTTGCCGCAAATACGCTGTGGACTCTGCGTGCGAGGTTGTCACTTGCCTGGCTGCCAGGGGCCGCCGAGATTTGAGCCACCGTTGGCTTCGTTCTCTACTGTCTAATCGGCGAGCCGGCCCAAACAGCTTCCTGACTGGTGACGCCACCGCGTAACCTGCGGGATCACCCGAATCAGGGAAGCGCAGCCAGCAGTGTTTCCACAGCGTGAATCAAATCCTTCCAGGCGACTTCGACCGACTCCTGAATCCGGTCGATTTCGAGATCGTCGGCATCTTCCAGATCCCGGACACGGCGCTTAAACTCGGCAAAGCGTGTCCGTACATACTCCAGTTCCCAGTAATGCTCAAGCTTGACGCTGACTTTCTGTTGCGCGAAACGACCCTTCAGCAGGGCCACGCGGGCAGCCAAATCCTCGACTTCACCAACCACACGATCCAAATACGCTTCCTTGAGTAACATGCCCCCCTCTTACGTTTCTCCGTGCTGAGGCGTGTCCTTCGAACAGCCAACGGTTACAAGGGGGGAAGCAGGTGGGTCGCCAAAGGGGCGGAGGTGTAAATAGTTGAAAACAGGCTATATGCTAAATCTGAGAGGATTGATGAAGGATAGGCGGTGCGTGGGAAAGCGCAGTGGACCTGAAGAGACGTGCTGGAAATCACGCACGCAGAGTGGGATAGCGGGGGTGTAGGTGGGAGGAGGCCGCTAGCCTGCCGGACCAATCGCGGCAGGGATGGGGCGGCCCATCGCCTTAGCGTATTCGATCTCGTAGACCAGATTGCCGGGGAACTCTTCGGTAGGCTCTTTCAAGTTCTTTTGAGCGAGGGCTTGTTGCTTCTCGCGCCAGGCGGAGAATGCCAGCAGAATTTGTGCAAAGGGCTTGAGGTAATGGCCATAGTCAGCAGTTTCCTGCACCTCGGACATGCCCAGCTTGCGGCTATAGCAACCTGGCCAAAGGGCTCGATGAGATTCTGACTCGCCCATTGCTGAAATATGGCGCGGGCCTCGGTAAACTTCTGTTCGTACAGAAGGCGAAATCCTTGCTCGAGTTCCAGCACGGAAGAGAAGGCCGGCGCGTCGTCGGGAGCCGCAGCCAGACGGGAAGCCATCATCAGGGTGAGCAGGCTGACCATCGTGAGTCGGATCGTCAGGAGCATGGAGAGTGAACCTCAAAAAAGGCCGGGGAGAAACCTCGGCTTGCCCGCCATGGCCTCGCGGTAGCGCGCATCGGAAAAAAGCACACGCTCTTCGGTCGAGAGCCGCTGCGACAGAACGACTACATGGGCGACCGAGCCAGCGATGGCTGTAATCCAGGCGCAATGGATCAGAGGAAGGACCAGCATTTCGACGAAAACCGCGGCGTAATTGGGGTGACGGACGTAACGAAATGGCCCGGTGGTGATGATCCCCATTCCCGTGGAGTTCATCACCTGCACATTCCAATGTTCACCGAGCGTACGAATCACCCACCAACGGACGACGTTGGCGCCGAGGAAGATGGCGAAGCAAACCGCCGCGAACACGGGATAAAACGGGCGATGCAGGAAGACCACCTCGGCCGCCGCTCCCGCGAGAACAGCGACGTGCACGAGAACCATCCAGCGGAAGCGCGGATCGGCGACTTTGCTGGCACCATGGCGGATCATTTCGCGCTGGTGACGCCTGGAGATTTGCAGCTCGTAGATGCGCAGAAGGGCGACGACGACAAGCAGCCCGAGGTAAGCGATTACGTTCAGTTCCATTGCAGCAACAAAAACTCCGCGCTGAACCCGGGGCCGAAAGCGGCGGCCATGGCGTGTTCACCGGCTTTGAGAGGGCGCTTCTCAAGCCATTCCTGAAGGATAAAGAGGATGGTGGCACTGGAGAGGTTGCCGACGTTGCCAAGGATGTCCCAGGAAGGTTGCGTGTCGCACTTGCAGAGGCCGAGTTTTTCTTCAATGTTGCCGAGCAGGCGCGCGCCGCCGGGATGGAGGATCCAGCCCTTGATGTCCTGACGGGACTTGCCGTGTCGCTCCAGAAAACCGTGGACGAGTTCCTCGATGCGCTCGCCAATCATCTCGGGAACGTCTTTGGCGAGAAGGATGTGGAAGCCGGAATCGCGGAGGTCGAATCCCATGGCGCCGAGAGAATCAGGGAAAGTGTAGGTTTCAGTGACCAGTACGCGCGGGCCCGGCTTAGACTGGCCGGTGACCACAACCGCGGCGGCGCCGTCGCCGAAGAGGATGGAAGAAATCAGGTTGGCCTGGGAAATGTCCTTGCGCTGAAAGGTGAGCGAGGGGAGTTCGACGGAAATGATCAAGACATTGGCGCCGGGATTGGACTTGATGAAGTCCGCGGCCCGGGAAATGGCCATGGCACCGGCAGCGCAACCGAGTTCGGTAAAGGGCATGCGGCGGATGTTGGAACGGAAGCCCATGAGCTTGATGAGGTGAGCGTCGAGCGAAGGGATCATGAAGCCGGTGCAGGAAACGGTGATGATGAGGTCGACTTCATCGGGGCGCAGACCGGCGCGGCACAGGCATTTCTCGGCGGCTTCGCGGCCGAGCTTTACGGCGTGTTCGATGTATTCGTTGTTGGTCTTGGCGAGTGCGCGGGGCTCAATCGTATACTCGATGGGGAAGATGGAGTGGCGCTGGTGGACCTGGGCGTTGTCGACAATGGCCATCATGGCCTCGACGCGGCGTTCGGGGATGTCGAACACTTTTCCCATGTAATATTTCACATCATCACGGGTGATAAGGTAAGGAGGCAGGGCTGTCGCGGAAGCGGAAATGACGGCAGCGGAGTGCCCGTTCGAAGAAATCTGGTCAGACGAAATCAAAGGCACCGTCCCTCAATCGTTGAATTGTGAATCACGAAAACCGACCTGACACTCGAATTGTAGCGAACGGGTTGTCGAGTGCTGAATCACTTACTTTACATCATAATTTCCCATAGGGGAAATGCGGGAAACGGCTTGGAAGAGCCCTGTCACATCGTATCCCTCTGGCGAAGTTGAAGTGCTTGAGTGAGAAGAGGCGGTCGGAGATGATCGCCCGGCTGGGGGGAGAGCCGGGCGGCGCGCGACGGCTAGAATCGGCGCGCCATGGCCAACGCCGCTCGCTATTTCGATCTGGTACGTGAGATGAAAGACGCCTACAACCATCGTCTGCGCTTGGTGGAGAGCGCCAAGCGCATCGGCATCAAACCGACGGCGCGGCTGTTTGCCACGACCGTACCCACGGTTCGCA